>Ga0209092_10000395_pt1 | contig 42371 bp, 24 predicted proteins | sample FraStrMetagenome_FD_187446 | JGI IMG/M metagenome (GOLD analysis project Ga0209092, IMG submission 187446) | Marine eukaryotic phytoplankton communities from Arctic Ocean - Fram Strait ARC3M Metagenome (SPAdes) (version 2) | ecosystem: Environmental > Aquatic > Marine > Oceanic | place: Fram...
AAACATGTTTTCGATTGATGATTTTTTGGAATGACCCTTACTTAGATTACGAATATTGGTAAGTCATTCAAAATTCCTTAAGTAAAAATGAAAAAAAATGCCAGTTTTGGTGCATATAATCTGATCTATAAATATCACTCCCTTTTTTAAATCAATCACGTGCAACTTATGTTCATTTAAAGATGTCTTTTTCATAAAGGACTAATTAGAGAATCAAAATTTCAATTAGCGATAAACATACAGAAAATATTCACGAATTGTACACAAAAACGAAAAAAGATTAATTAAGGATATTATTTTAAAAGATATCAGTTCACTTTCTTCAATAATTTTCTAGCTTTCTTAGATAGGGAATATCTTTTTAAGTATCGGGTATATTGGTATAATAATTAGAATTTTTTGATGTGCCCTTAGATTCAAATAAAGGAAAAATACCGAAACAACGTTGGTTTCACTTTAAGTGAGCAATTTCTCCTGGAAAATAGTTCTATCTTTTCTTTGTACGGTACATTAAAATTGTCCTTCGGGTGTTTGACGATATACTAGTGTATTGATTAAGAATAAAATAGAAAGACATTCAAGTAAAGCAGAAGTTTAGAGCAGCTCAACTATCGACAATGAGAATCTTCAGGAAATTAAGGGAGAGACGGAGCAACGCCGCAAAGCAAGCACAGAAAGAAAAGAAGGGCAGAGCCCCTGAGAGAAAATCAATAGAAAAAATGGATCCGCTCAGTTTTGTATCAATTGATGGTGAATCTTCTATGGGCGATTATCTTGCGAACAGATCAAAGCACAATCGTAAGACTCCTGTTGAAAAGGCGTCTCAAGGAGGTACAGGCACTCCCGTGAATAAAAATGTGAAACGAAAGGTAGTGAAAAAGACGGCTGAACAAAAAGGAAAACCTAAATCTAAATCCGGCTCTAGAGCGTCTCCTGTAAGAACTAAGGTGCCAAACGAAATTCAAAAGAAATCCAAACCTAAGCCTTCTGATAAGCCACAATCTAAACCTTCTGCAAAGGCCGCAGCAAAGAAGAGTGAATCCTCCTCTCGAGCTCCTCAACCAGATTCTTCTAGTGGTATACGCTTTGAAGAATTGTATAGGCTCAAGAATGTGGTAAGTCGTTCGTGAACTTAATGTGTCGAAGGATTAAATCCAATATTGAACAATAGTAATAAATGCTTCTTTTTGCAATCTTTAATCCTAAAATATATATGTCACGTCGAAAGCTTGGACAAGGAGCTTTTTCAACTGTGCGTGAAGCGAAGCACAAGAATGATCCGTTTCAAACATACGCTGTAAAATGCGTCGAAAGATCAAAACTTAGTAAAGAGGACGAAGAAGCTCTCGTCGACGAGGTAGGAATTTTACGCGAATTTGATCATAAAGCAATTATTTGCCTTTATGACTTTTTTAAGGACAGTAAAATGTATTACCTCGTTATGGAACAAATGCTTGGTGGAGAACTATTTGATAGGATTGTAGCCAAGTCATATTACAACGAAAAAGAAGCGAGAGATGTTTGTAAAATATTATTGGAAGCTATATGTTACTGTCATAAAAATAACGTCGCACATCGTGATTTAAAACCTGAAAATTTACTTCTCGTGAGTCCAACTGACGATTACAAGGTCAAAATTGCGGACTTTGGATTTGCGAAGAGGGTGCGACGCCCAAACAGTCTTATCACACAATGTGGTACTCCAGGATATGTAGCTCCAGAAATTTTAGAAGGCCGCAGATATGACACAAAAGCAGATATGTGGAGTGTCGGTGTCATCTTATATATTTTGCTAGGTGGATACCCACCTTTTATCGAGAATAACCAAAGAATGCTTTTTCGCAAGATTCGCAAAGGACAATATGAATTCCATGAGGAATATTGGGGTTCAGTGTCACAAGGAGCAAAAACACTAATTGCATCTCTTTTAAATATTGATCCTGTAGCTCGGTTGTCTGCGGATAAAGCTCTTCGTAATAAATGGATTACAAGTGATGCTAAAACTTTGGAAGGTAAAGATCTAGGAACTAATCTGGAGGAATTCCGAAGAACCAATGCAAAGAGGAAATTCAAAGCTGCTGTCAAATCTGTCATTGCAGTCAACAAATTACATTCGCTTGGATTGCATTTTCAGCAAAATTTGGATTAAAACTAGTCAATCAATAATATAGTCGGTATAATATATGTCAAGTTAAATATTTATTTTCATTTTTTCCCAATTTTTCAAAGTTCTGTATAACATTTCATTGTAAATAATCAAGATATCATTCTTAAAGATTGTTAAATCTGCATTCAGTTTGTGTATATTAGAAAGATCTACCTTTTTGTAAAGGAAAGTAGAATAAATAAATTTCTACACCGGAAAGACATTCAATTTTTCGTATGTCTCTAAGAACATCATCAGAGGAAGATGCGGTTCTTACATAATTCTTGCATTTTTCCCAGCACTATATTGCACATCTCACATTAAAAAATATTGTAATGTTCTTGTGACACTGCAAAAGAAACAATCTTTTTCCATCGGTCCAAGATAGTTTAATGACCATGATCCAAGACTACGCTAAAATAATCTGCTGTAATAACTATTTGTACAGTGCACAACAAATAAAATGATTTTCGCGAACCTTCTCCTCTAGGAGCCAATTTCGTAATAAAAACAGAGTGGCTATCACTTTAAAGTAATCAGAGATTGAGCATCTTAACTAAGGACTGATAAATCATACGATATAAAAGAAATGGTTCTTAGTGCACAGGCCACTAGAGCATGGTGAGATTTTTATGCACGCGATCAACCCTTTTATCCCATGGGAGCTATTGATTCCATAAGACCTCTCTAAGAAGAGTTCCTACACAAAATGAAGAAATTGAATTCTTCCTTTCGGGTTTCAGCATGAGTTATTTGCGTCACCTCGAACTTAATTTAATGCTGTTTTTCTGTTTGACTAACTTTTTTCTTTTTTCTTTAAGGAAACTTGCAAGTTATGTTTTCACTGGAGGAGTAACATTTCACATGATTTTTCATCAAGAATATGTACGACCTGATGGAAAGGAGGATCATGTATTCAGTGATATACAGAAGTGGTATAGACAAAATGTAGACTCAATGCTGGGTCTTGATATTCCTTCTTCACCACAATCGAAGCCAAAAATAACTAAGGAAGCAGACGCTCAATCCAACAATTCAACCCCTTCGTCATCAATATAATGAAACAACCCAGAGTATCTTTCACGATACGGATATTGGAATAGATTATCTTATACCATGCCATGCCACAAATTTGTGTATCAGATAAAACAGGCTGCAATCTTACATATTTGAAATCGCAGGGTGGCAAATCAATAACAAATATTTAATAATTTTTAAATGAAGCAACATTGACAATCAAACGGGCAGTCTTTAGTATTCCCAAACCCTTTCTTATTGAATAAGTGTGCTTTATATATTTTGTATCCTGAATTACTCTCCTTTCTACCTGTATATCCTTCTGCATTGAATACGCCACCTAAACCATCAGATGCCCATGCACATGTAGAATTCGAGGAATTTTGCAATTTTGCAATATCACTTCGATCAAAATTACATTTCATCTTCACTGGATTCTGTCTGGAAGAATTCGTATGAGTATTTTTTGAGTTATTTGATGCGGCTTTTATTTGTTCAACCTTCTCAGCCTTTTTCGCTTTTGCTGCAGTGTTAAAAAGATCGTCTATTTCTTCGAGTCCTCCTTTCACTTGCCCTTTTGGTTCTTTTTTTTCTTCATTCTTCAACTGTCTTTGTTTTGATTGTACTTCTTTCTTGCTTTTCAATATGTTTGATTTAACCTCCTTTTTTGAACTTTCAGCGCTATGTATCTTTTCTTTTGTGCTACCAGTATTGCTTTTTGAAGTCTCTCTTACTTTCCCCATTTATGCATTCGAGTGAAGTGGCAGTATTGATTCTGTGTGCGGTAGGAGGAGTAAGGCCTCTTTAGGGATGTGAATAATTTTGAGTTCTGCTAAAGAATGCACAGATTAAAATTAAGAATTTTAATGGTCAGGATATGTGGTGAATCTTGTAGTTGACGGGACTGAAAGGCTTCTTGAACCGCCCCCGGGCAACAAAAAATGGTGTGCGTAATTGCGAGGGTCCCATGTAGCAACTAGAAATAAAAAAGTGTATAACTCAAGAGCATCGAAGATTTTGAAAAGTGCGCCAGATTTATATACCAAAATACGTATGCACAGTACTTAGACTAAAAACACAACACTGTACTTAGAGATTTCCCAATTTGAGTTTGATTTGATTTCAGAGATTTGTCACAAATAAGCAAAGATGTTTGAAACCGAAACAACGAAAGAATGAAATGGTCGAGATTGAAAATGCAATGATTTGTCTGGATTGTCAGTTGATGAATAGAAGCATTCCATTGTAGTAATGGCTATTTGGAAGATTTGAATATGGAATGGCAAGGTGTCGTAATGATAAAGCGTGAATGAACACAATGCAAACATTCTTGAGGATAAATATTGTGGTATTACAAATATAGATCAAGACAGTGTTTCAAAGTTAGATGTATTTTGTATAGCTTTTATTATATGGAGTGACTTCTTGGAATATACTTTTGATAAATGGAATTATTCAGTTTATAGAGCATAAATTTTGTGATTCTTCTTTCAACGAAACAAATGATACAATGAAATCGAATAGATTGACCCTATAATCTTTATCACTTCTTGATGTATTGTTTCCTCAGCAAATGACAGCAAAGCCCTATATGTTAGTTGAAAAATATAGAGAATCGTCCGATACAAAGAGATAGCTTGCTCAATGGAAGCTATAATGCATTTGAAATACAAAAGAGAGAGTAGATTAAAAAGCTTGTTATAATCGGTTGTAAATCAAAGTAGTTATATTCTTATTTTGTATGTATCTCATTTTTCAATCCAGGTGCAGTGAGAAGGAGCCTTCGGCTTTCTTCTCACGGAACTGTGTAATATCTAAAAAACGTTTTTTCTAGCTAGAACGGCACAATAGTAAATATATGATGGTATACGTCTACAGCCCATTTTGTTCATATCTGCTGGATGAAGAAATATTTTCAACTGTTGAATACAAAGTATAAGCAACTCCGTAACTCTTGAAAGTGAATAATAAGAAGAATGCAATCTGAAAAAGAAGACATTGAAAGAAGACCTAACCCTATTTACACTGAACCATTCATAAAAGTTCTTCAAGAAAAGTTCCATACAGCCTTTCATAAAAATGAGATTCTAAGCTATTTTGAAAATCCACATGAAGCTCAAACCCTCCACAATTTGGCTACGCCAATCTATTGGGGATTTGGTTGCGGATTTATCGCCTTTGGGACTCTACGTGGTGGACCTCAACGCATAAAACAGTTTTACCAAAATAGAGTTATGAAGAGATCAGCTTCTAATTTGATGTTCGCAAACTCACTAAAGGCATCTCTGGTGGATAACTCAGCAACTCAGATCCTTCTTGACTTTTCGCTTAGCCTATGGGCGGGGACAATGATTACAACTTTTTTATCATTGTCTGAATCTCGTCCTCCCTCGCTTCCAATTACTCGTAATTTCAGCACAAGCAACAAAAATGACCTTACATCGGAGAATGAAAAATGCTTAACTGACACAAACTGGTATATCTCTAAGATACCATTGATACCGGGACGAAGTAAAGTCTCCGATGAATTATGCGACGAATTTATTCATATTTTTGACCAATTACCAAAAGAAATTCAAATCAATTTAAATTATTATCCACCTATACCATCTTCACAAACAAATTCAAGTTCACCATACACAGATTCTTCAATTTCACCTATGAACCAAATAAGAGGTTCATATAATCTGGCTAAAAATGATGCAACAAATACATCACCAAAAATTAGAAATTCAAAGCAATCAAATGATGATAAGGCTATTGATGTCAATTCTACAATGGGAATGATAGCCAACTTTGTATACAGTTGCAAAGCTAGAAAAGCACACGAAGCACATCTTCGTAAAAGTTGGGGTGTTGGATCGAGGACACCAGTGAGTATAGAAAAGGATGGTGTCAAGTTTCTGCCATCATTTTTCAAGGAAATAAGAGACAAAAATGACGAAATTCAATTCGATAACTTTCCAAAGGAATACTTTGATGTGGGCAATTGATGAGAAAAGTATTTCATCATATTTTAATTGTGATTTTTCACGAACTTGTAAATTGATCATATAAAAATATGATCTAATTCGTACTTATTGACAAAATCTGCAAAAGATTGATTGTAGCATAGATTCGTATCAAGATCTGAGTTAATATAGGACATCATTCCCCCCCTGTGAAACATTCCCTCATAATATTCTAGTTTATCAAAATATGAATAATTCTTTTGCTTCTAATTTACGATGTTTGTGTTAAGCTCTTCGATATAGAAAAATCTATATATGAATCAATACAACGGTTACATTCAAACATCTTATTCGACATTTTTTGTGATTCTTGCTCGATTTCTTTTTTATTTTCTTGTAGGAACAAAACTGATACAGTCCGAACACCCATAATCTTCCCTAATTCAAAGGAAGCTCTGCCAGGTAAGATGAGAATAGGTATCTTTAATTGTTTGGCTAATACTGGTATATGTGCAACTATAGTCGCAGGTCGTATATCTCGTGCTAATAGAATCACGGATTTGTTTGACTTGGGTTCCATTGTGCTTTGAATCGTTGTATTTTGATATTCTTGCAATTTAGATTCTAAGGTCCTAGTGACTTCATTTGAACCTACAACTATTCGTCTTTTTATTGTTTCATGATAAAGCTGGCCAATTTCCTCTAATTTATCTTCTTCTTTATCTAAGTCATTATCATCTGTGCCATAATCATTTTCTTCTTTTTCTAATTTGGATACATCCTCTGGGGAAAATAATTGTCTTTGAAGAATATCCTGTTTTATTGATCCACATGATTTTTTTGCTCTTGTAATTGTATTCAATTTAAAATGGAATTTCTTTATGATTTCTTTGAAGAATCTGTCCAATAAAATATCCTTCTCATAGGAAGGAAGGACTAGGGTTTCAATTGTTCCAAAAAGGGCTGAAGTAACGCAGGCTATGGAATCCTGATGGATTAACTTGTGAGGAGTATGTTCGAGATTATTTTGAAGTTTTCTCTTCTTCTTCGCTGAAGCTGATTTCCGTGATGGTGCGAGCTTCGATGGTACTGAAGTTGATGATGTACTCATTTTGACAGAATTTTAGTTGAGTGGTTGTTGCGAAGGCCAAATTTATAAAAAAAATACTGTGAAAATATCTTCTGGTTTTGTTTCGACACCCGCTCCTAATTTGGGGCCTTATTTGTTTGCTTTTATTGTAATTAAGATATTAATTAAATATGTAACTATTCTTGCCACGTGTCTAAATGATCCATCGTCGTTTAGGAAGTCTATGCTAACTACAGCTGATCAAGTATCGACTTCTACGCAATCATAAGATACAAAGAGCGGAAAACATCATTTGAAAAAAAAATAATAATAATAAAATATAACGTTGTTCATGCTTTCAATGCACTGCGAAAGGAATATAAAAAATTCGAAAGTACATAGCACCGAAAACAATCCTTTTTTGTTTAGACGATATTGAGTTTCAAATCTATTGACTAAATCATCTTTAATTTGAATCTGTTCATAGTAGTAATTTCCATCCTTCAGATCATAGCAACAAGTTTACTCAAGTTGAACATTAATCTGAGATGGACGCTGCGTCTTTTTTTGGTGCATCTCAACGTCAGTCAAATCAAACGTCCTCAAACAATGCTGGTACACAAAATCTTAGTAAGTCACAGCCCAATACGGGTCAAAGGCAACCTCGTCAGCACCCCTATATGCAACATCAAAGCCAGCCGATGGACCGTCGTCCTTACCAGCAACCACAGCCACAGCCACAGAGAAATAGGGGTACAATTGGTGTAAACAACAATGCTCAGAATTTCTTTGGTGGTTCTGCACCAGTTTTAAATGCTCCTGTTGCCAATGTCAGTGATAACGCTTCTTCACAACAGACAGTACAAAAAACTCAAAAGTTCCCCCCTCTTCAACACCGAGCAATTACTTCACGACCAAAGGCACAGTCTAAATATCCAGCTCCAACTTCAACCACGGCATCTGCTTTGTTTTCCGCAGGCCCTCCAAGTAGCCGTTCCATCTCTGCTCTTACTCCATCATCGAATGTATCCGTCACCTCCAGCACAAATAGCTATAAGCAATCTTTAAGTGTAGCTTCTGGAAACCACAAAAGAGTGCCATCTAACTCTTCAATAGTGTCTAATTCTTCAATATCAGCAGCAGACCTTTTTAGTGCTCCTCCACCAACGACTGCAAATTCTTCTGCTAACAGTAACAAACATGTTACATCTCCCGCTATTTATGCTCATGTACAATCAAAAACAAAACTTGCTGCTCAAGGAAAATTGAAAAAGAACCAACCCCCACAAAATGCAAAGGATTTATTTAGTTCCAATGTATCCTCAAATATGTCGAAATCTTCATCTATAAGCTCAGCTCAAGAATTGTTCGGTCAGGCTCCCAATACTTCCTCTTCATTATCACGGGGGCTTCCTGCAAATACGATATCGAAAATATCATCATCTGCAAGTATATCTTCTGCACAGGAAATATTCTCATCTTCAAATCCAAATCCACCTGCAGCTACTGTCTCATCTGCAGTTTCATCATCCGCCAACAAAAAATTTCAATCCACTCCCAAACCATCTCCATCGCTTCCATCTATTCAAATTTCAACCCAAAAATCAGCTACTAGTTCTACTTCAGCACAGGAATTATTCTCTTCTTCAAACTCATCTTCTTTTGTAAAAGCCCCGACCTCTTCAGCATCTTCAACAATAATCCCTAGTTCGCCCACACAACAATTGTTTGATAATAAATCTCTACCAAAGCAATCCGCAGAAATCTCACAGAATACAAATGATTTAAAAAAAAGCGTTTCCACAAACAGTATTTCTTCAGCACAAGAAATATTTGCAGTACCAATCCATTCAGTCCCACCTGCATCTATACCGGGAACAAAATCTACTTCTAGTCAGGAATTATTTTCAACACCAACACGAATGCAACCACAACAACCCTTACAGGTTGATGGAGAAGCTATGAAAATTCAAAACGCGAGCTCCTTATTCAAAGCACCACCAATGCCTGAAACGTCGAATATTAACAAGCCGATTCGACCTTCTGATGTATTCAAAACACCGGTTCATATTGAAACAACCAAAGATAACTCAAAAACCGACAGTATTCCTACTCTAGCATCGCTTACTCATCCCATTGAATCCGAGCCACAGACTGAAAATCCAAAAAAAATTGTATCCATGCAGGGAGAACTTTCGAATCAGGGTGCCTGTCAAGAACCACCACAGACAGCAGATTCTAACGTAAATTCACCTGGTTCTGAATTCCTAAATTCTAAATCTTCAGTTGTGTATGAGAAACCATCTGAACGATCTTTAGAATCGAAAATGAGTCAACGTATGAAAATAAAGTATGAAAAACCTCCACCGCTAAAAATTCCACTTCCTTCCATAAAGGCTTCCATTACTACCCCTGTTCGAACAACACCATCTTCCTCATCTATTACTTCTGAAGGAAAGACTAGATCTAAATTTAGGCTTCCCCCATCCAAAATAAATCGACGGCCACGTGTGCGCAGACCAATTAAAAAAAATCGTCAAACGCATCCTACAGCATCAGCAACCTCCTCGGTTCAAAGTCAAAGCCAAACTCAAAGCGAACAAACAAGTACTGCACATGGGTCGGACGAAAGAGGTATCCCAAGGAGCGTATTTGTGCAGAAAAATAATGATACGAGTAACATCACAGATCTCCGTTCTAGTGTACCGAGCACTCCTGATAGAAGTGTGAAAGATGTATCTAAAGACGCACAAGACCTAGTCAAAAGAGCATTGAGTGCAGCAGTTGCTAAAAGTCAAGCAAAATTAGAAGAAAAGAAGCAACTAATTATCAAGAAAAATGAGGCAATGAAAAAAGCGTTATTGAACGATGAATCTGTTTTAAAGATGCCACAAGTTCATAATGAACTGCATACGGATATAGATTCGATACACCGAAATTCGAGTCATGCAGACGAGAGCTTAATTGATAAACGAATAGAAAAAGCAACTCCAGGAAAGCCTGAGTTACGAAGTGATCAAGGTGATGATAGTAATGACGACAGTGACTATGTCATGGTTATGCAGAATGATGGAAACGAAATTGATAGATCTACTGACTACGACAAGACAAAAGTTGTTGATGTTAATGAATCTTGTGAGGAGAAGATTGCAGCTCAATACGATTCTGCTTTGAGCAGCAATAGAAATTTGACAGAACCTGGATTTGTACCACTAGAAGCTTCCGTGGCAATAACTCAGAATGAAGATTTTGAACCAGTGAATCATGCAACCTCAAGTGTGGAGGATGCAGATGAGGTTTCTGAGGAAGAGACAAATAACGCAAGGTACCAAAATTTGACAGCACCTGACACAGAGCAAGAGTTAACTAATACCCAAAATTCTCTTCAGTATCATCCCGAGGAAGAACTGATACTTCCTGAAGGCTGGGTCAAAGCTATTGATCCATCAACTCAGAAACCATACTATTATCATGCGGAAAGCAACATCACAACTTGGGAGTACCCTATAGTATCTTCAGAAGGTATAGACCTCGAACCTGAATCAACTCATGAGGATGAGCATATTGATGTCATGGACCGTAATAATACCGTGGAGCCTCTTTCGCCTGAGAATGTAGCACAAAACGAGGAAATTGGACCTACAGGTTCGAGTGTAGATGTAAATGCAGCTGTTTTTGGACTAAGTGAAGGCATAGATGATATTGATGTCGCAGTCGAAATGCAACATGCTAGTAATACAATTGAAACTATTGATTCAGTGCAACAGACACTGCCAGAAGGTTGGGTCGAAGCCATAGATCCAACATCAAATCGAGTATACTACTATCACGAACACGACAATATAACTACATGGGATATGCCTGTACAAGAAGGAATGGATGGAATAGGGAATGATGAAGGAGAGGTCGAAGTAATGGCGGAGACAAAGGAAGATGAAAGTGAATTGAATGATGAAGGGAAAGCTATGGATGAATCCACACCAACAAGAGAGATCGAAAATATGGAAAAGGAAGAACAGGAATGTAATAGTCTAAAGTCAAAACAAATCGGCATCCCCAATGCAAGTATTCTACCTCTACAACAGAAAGAAATCGATGATATTGTTAACCATAATATCAATTCTGTAATAGAAAAAGATGTGTCTTTGTTCAAATTACCAGCGCAAGAAATTGAGGGAACTCTTCTCGAGGGTTGGGTCGAAGCCATTGATCCCTCAACTGAAAAACCATACTATTATCATGCGGAAAGTAATACCACAACTTGGGATCGTCCTGTAGCACCAAAGGAAGATATTTTTCCTGTAACCGAATCAACTCAGGATGATGAACAGAATCAGGGGACTGAAATAAGTACTATGATTGAGCCAGTTTCGCCTGAGAATGTAGCACAAAAAGAGAAAACTGGAGCTGCAAGTTCGAGTGTAGAAGAGTTTGGTCTTAGTGCGTCTTCAGGTGCTTCAGTAGAAGCATATGAAGGTTATGAAGAAAGCAATGATATTGATGGAATAGAAAACACCGTAGAAGATGTTACGCCAACTCTTCCCGACGGTTGGGTCGAAGCCATTGATCCATCAACTGAAAAACCATACTATTATCATGCGGAAAGTAATACCACAACTTGGGATCGTCCTGAAGCACCAAAGGAAGATATTATTCCTGTATCTGAATCAACTCAGGATGATGGGAAGAATCAGGGGACTGAAATAAGTACTATGATTGAGTCAGTTTCGCCTGAGAATGTAGCACAAAACGAGGAAACTGGACCTACAGGTTCGAGTGTAGATGTAAATGCAGCTGTGTTTGGTCTAAGTGAAGGAATCGATAACGTAAATAATAAGGTTGATCCATCTTCAGGTGCTTCAGTAGAAGCATATGAAGGTTATGAAGAAAGCAATGATATTGATGGAATAGAAAACACCGTAGAAGATGTTACGCCAACTCTTCCCGACGGTTGGGTCGAAGCCATTGATCCATCAACTGAAAAACCATACTATTATCATGCGGAAAGTAATACCACAACTTGGGATCGTCCTGAAGCACCAAAGGATGACATTGATCCTATATCTGAATCAACTCATGAGGATGGGAAGAATCATGGAACTGAAATAAGTACTATGATTGAGCCAGTTTCGCCTGAGAATGTAGCACAAAACGAGGAAATTGGACCTACAGGTTCGAGTGTAGATGTAAATGCAGCTGTGTTTGGACTAAGTGAAGGCATAGATGATATTGATGTCGCAGTCGAAATGCAACATGCTAGTAATACAATTGAAACTATTGATTCAGTGCAACAGACACTGCCAGAAGGTTGGGTCGAAGCCATAGATCCAACATCAAATCGAGTATACTACTATCACGAACACGACAATATAACTACATGGGATATGCCTGTACAAGAAGGAATGGATGGAATAGGGAATGATGAAGGGAAAGCTATGGATGAATCTAAGTTTTCTCTTCAGATTTTAGATGACGGGAAAGAAAGTGTTGTGCAGGAACAAGATTTTGTTGGCGATACATTTGCTGAAACTAAACGAGAAGTAAATGAAATGAATGAAAGCTCAATCACAGATACTAATGAAAACTCAAGTCCTAAAATCAGCACGCCATTAGAAGGGTCTGATTTGAAATCTGAAATTAAATTGAACAAGAGGCAAGGTAATAAAGATTCTATTTTCGTGTCAACATCGCAAGACCAGATTCTCCCTTCAGGATGGGTAGAAAATTTTGATGAAAAAGCTGGGTTGCCTTTTTATTTCAACGAGGAAGAAGGCATTTCTACTTGGGAAAGACCTACGATAATTGGTACTTCAAATAATACTGATAATATAATTAGTACTGCCGCCGCCTCGGCTACCGTATCTCTAGATGAGATTCAGAACAATCATGACTTGATCAGCAATGAGGTTACACCTCTCTCACACGCTAAAGAGGAAAATGTGATCCTCAATGATGATGTGGTTGATATCCGTGCATCGAAGCCTGTACCTCCTATCGCCAAATCTAAAGACAGTGATGGCATGACTCCCAAGCTTCCTGATGGTTGGCAAATGTTGATTGAACCAAAAAGTAAGCTTCCATATTATTTTAATGAAGCTAAAAACATTACATCCTGGGAGCATCCTACCGATGAGTCGAATCGTAGAGTCGAAGAGAAAGTTGCTTCAGAAGATAAAGCAATCAATGAACGCATTCCTTCTAATGACAATAGTGATGAAATTCTTGCTGATCTTCCTCCTGGTTGGGTTGAAATGTTTGACGAAGCGTCACAACTACCATATTATTTTAATGAGACCAAGAACAAAACTACGTGGGAAAGACCCGTCTTGGACATTGGGAAAATGATAGAAACGAAAAATAGTTATGAATCCAATGGCATTACTAAGGAGCATGTTGATACCACGGCAAACCCAAACAGAAATTTACATCGACAAAGACCTTCATGCGCAATAGTTTCTTTCGGATTTGGTGGTAGGCTTTGCGTTATGTTTCCTCAACCTGCTGTTCCCCTCTCAAGCGCGTTTTCTGATACCCGTGAACCTGTATCTTTGAGAAAAGGTCCAGTGGTAATTCATAGGACAAATCAGATTGTGGATAACAAGTCTTTACATCTTCCAACTAAGACAACGTCATCTGATGTATGCGACCCTCTAATCACATTGACTGAAGATGCCGTATTGTCTCACCTTGAAGAAATGGTAAGTAGAGTTCAGTTGAATGAAAATGATCAAACACGAGCAAAGCTCCTGTGGGAATTAATTGAAGTAGCAGCAAGATCACGAGGAAGTTTTCGAAGTGAGCTTGGTACACGAGATCTCGATGGACCGGAAACCGCAATCGTTAACCTTCTTTTACGACAAGAAAATAGTAATAGCAAAATTATTGTCCAAAGTTCTTCTCTAGGAGAAAAGACTTGCGAGGAAAATAAAAGTGCAGGTAAGTTTCTATTTACTCGGATAAATATTTTGTTTTTTTATTCACCTTTTTTCGAATTATTTTATGCATGTTTCAGTCCATGAGAATATTCAAAAGTTATTATTGAGAGGTAAACGAGAAGAAGCCGTCATGAAGGCTCTAGATGGAAAATGTTACGCACTTGCGATGCTTATCGCAAATATGTGTGATACAAATCGTAACATCTATCAAGAAGTTGCAAACCGTTTTGCGAAGGAATCCCTTCCAGGTGAAGGGTCATGCTTGCAAACAATCAGCATTTTGTTTTCCGGTGCTTTGCAAGTTTCGCGCGGACCAACTTCTCGGCAGACTGCAGCAATGGTTGTTGCCTCATCTTACTGGGCAGGTTTGAATGCAGATGAATTGCAACATACGTGGAAGAAGCATCTCGCCACAATTCTTAGCAATCGTTCCGGTGGATGGGTTGTGCTTGTTCTGGCTCTAGGCGATCGTTTATTTAGGATAGGAAATGTAGAGGGGTCTCACTTTTGTTACATGGTTTGTGGATGTCCTGTGAAAAAACCAAATGACCCGCTGGCTCGTCTTGTTTTGCTCGGTTGCAATCATAACAATCCAATGAATGCAGCTCTTTTGACCAAAGAGGGGATCGAAAGTTATAGAAAAACTGAAGCTTTTGAATGGGCTAGACGAAGAGGAAATCCTAATGCTGCAATCCCCGCATTGCAGCCATTCAAACTTCGTTATGCTGCAATTTTGGCTGATTGTGGTATGGAAAAGGCATCGCTTGAATATATTAAAAGCATCAAAATATGCATTGGTGTAACGAAAGACGATCATGGTAAAAACCTTCTTAGTAATGACAGCACACAAGCTTTAGTTGAATCAATTGAAATATTAGAAGATAGACTGAATTTATCACTTGGGCTTTCACCTAAGGAGCCCAAGCAACAAAGTGGGCTTACTTCTCTTCTTGGTAATTTAGCTGGGGGTTTAAAAACAAAGCCAAAAGATACCATTGTTGTTGAAGATAGAATCAGAGAAGCAGCAAACTTAAAGCCCCCCAAGGAGGATGTTGGTAATGCGAAACCAAAAATGACATTTATTTCTGCTACGCCACCACCAAGGTTAGATATTCCCAAGAGTAAAGAGATACTTCCTCCCAAAGTGATAAAATTCGAGGGAAAAAGTGAAGAATCTCCAAAAACTCCTCCAGTTAAGGTAGCTCCAGATTCTCCTAAGTTGACTGGAGGAGATTTGAAACCTAATGACAACCTACCTGACAAAACTGGCCTCGATGACCCATCACCTGATGAATTTCCAAAAGATATGTCAAAACCTGAAACACCTAAAAAAGAAAAGAAGAAAGCTCCTGAGAATTCTTCGTCAAGGAGTGAGTGCAAAAATGCTTTTAAAATGGTTGACAGCAGATTTATTTGATTCTAACTTATACCTTTTGATTTATTCTTTTACGTGTTAGGAAAAGGATTTTTTAGCAGAACTACAGAAAAAATCGCAAGAATGATTAATCCAGATGCAACAGTTGTTACTCTTGAATCCGATGAAGGTAAACCAGTATATGATGAAAAATTGAAGCGATGGATCTTTCCTGGCGATGACCCAGCTGAGGTGGCAAAGCCTCTTGCACCTCCACCCAAAGGTCCAATACCAAGCGCTGGTTCAAGCACACCTAAACCAGCTACAAAATCAAATGATCCTTTAGGAAATTTAATGGCGCCTCCTCCAAGAAGATCAACACCTGCATCTTCCTCAAGATCAAGGTATCCAGATCCAATGGCAAGTATGGGAGTGGTATCAACTCCAGGCACTAAAAATACAACAAAAGCCAAAATGCCCCCTTTGTCGAAGAAAATAGTGACTGCACCACCGAAGTTCACTGTTTTCAAGCCTCAACCATCTGCTGAGAGGAAGAAAGAATCTAGTGGAGAGGAGGCAAAGGAATAATGAATGATTGTAATCTTTCTACTCATATTAATTCCAAGTTTACTACATTCAATTCCATAGACTATTACTCAATGATATTGACTTTCATGTGTCAACTTAACAATGTACATAAAAGTAGGAACTGGCGTTCCATATGTGATCGGCTCCCCATAAAAATATTGATATGTGTTCCGAATACAGTTTTAACATATGTTATAGTTATTTGCATAGATTTTGTTTGTTGAAAGTCAATTATTTATTTTTGTATAGAAAGAAATTTACTCAATTATGCAACTCCTTAGCTTAAGAGGGAGTCAAGACTGTCATTTACATCAGCAAGAGGATCAGCAGATGATTCTCCATCGCTCAAGTCATCAAGAGAGTCTCCCAATCCCATAACAATATCCTTAGCGGCTTCTTCTCTTGCCCGACGTTCGGCCTCCATTCGCTCGTGGTACTTGGCAGCGGTTTCTTCTGCCAATTCAAAAACACGTTCGGGGTCCTTTAACATGTCACCTGGCTCTGGCTCAAGAGTCTTGGTACTCAAGGCAATACGTCCGTTGACCTTGTCGTGGTCGATAATCATACACTTGACCTTATCTCCAAGCTGGAATACCTTCTCCAAGTTGTCAATACGATCATAAGAAATTTGAGAAATGTGAAGAAGTCCAGACATTCCACCAACTTCGACGAAGGCTCCGTATGGCTTAAGTGCCTTAACAATTCCGTCAATAATATCGCCACGTGACAAGTCGGTCATTTGTTGCTCAACAACAGCTCTTCTGTTAGACACAACAAGTTTGTTGGATTCTTGGTTAACTTCGAGGAATTTAAGAGGAAGAATATTTCCGATAATATCTTCAGTTGGAAGTTGTCCAGTCAAATGAGATCCAGGAAGGAAAGCACGAAGACCTTCAACAAGACAGATAGCTCCACCCCTATTTACGGCAATAACTTTAGCCTCGAATACTTCATCAGAATTTTGTTGTTCAACAACCTTCTCCCAGGCTTGACGGTATTGAATCCTGCGTACAGAAACTAGAAGTTGACCATTTTCATCCTCCTCAGATATAATTTGGAAGTCCATTTCAGCATCAATTTCTACAAGGCTCTCGATTTGTTGTCCTTGCTCCTGTACAAGAGCAGCTTCAGCGATGGGAAGGTAAGCAGAAGCTTTGGCTCCAATATCAACGATGCATCCAGCATTATCGTATTGAACAATGGTTCCTGGAACAATGTCGTTTCTGTTGAAGGCATAGCTGGTGGCTTCTACGGCAGCATCAAAATCGTCGTAAGTGAAGTCAACATCAGTAATCTCTACGCTCACTTTAGGTCCTTTGTAGTTCTTCTTAAGACGGTCAAACCTGGTAAGTTGAGCTACGGCATTCAGAGATGTGGTGGTAGCAGAGGTTCTGTAGTTTATTTTATAATATATATATTTTTAGTTGGCATGTTCATTGTGTGAATTATATCATTGAAATGATTATTTTGATGGAATTGATAGGTGTACATCAACATGATTTACGAAGTTTTTGGGGCCATATTTACAAGCAGTAAAAGAGAGAAATTGAAAGAGTGAGGAAAAGGAACTAACATAAAAACAATTCCTTTCGTTTCATCATCTTTTATTCAAAGAAAAAGGCAATTTAGAAGGCAGCCATCCGCCTATTTTTGGACCATCATCGAGACCCATTCCCTTCATTTTCTTGATCGGTGTCTTGATGCGTCACTCAGCTTTTCACATCCACGTACAATTTCGTAGGGAAATCCATGTATGTACGTACAAAATCAATATTGATTTTTGTGATGTGTTTTTGCTCGATTGGATTGATGATCAACCATGGTCAATTCGAACCTCCACGCCGATGCTCACATGTTCGATCGAGCCACAGAAGTTACATTTTCACAACGACACAGTACTCACGTTTGTGGAACAAAAGCTGGTCCGAAGGCAGCAGCAAATCCGGCAGAAGCGGCCAATGTTGAAATCGCAAGGGTAAATTTCATCTCGAATTCTTTTGAATTATATTAGAACTCTATTTGGATTGCTATTTGATACCTCAAATTACTTTGGCTTGAAGTCACCACAGAATTTATTTTAGATGCTGAGGTTTTTGAGAATAATTGGCTTGGTTTAGTAACCATACTCATATGCAATTACTTATACGTTATGTATAATCGGTACTATACGCACTTCAGTAATCGTTAGTCAGCCATTCTAACCCTCTCTTGAAACTTATCAAGATTATGCATGGGATTATGTGTGGCTACTGTACCTATCAAAATCCATAACTTTTCAATTAAAAGAATGTTCTTTAGAAAAATAGCTACTTAGAGTATCTTTCCTAAACGTTTCATATATATAGGATAATTTGCAATTTGATAGAAAGAATGCCCCTAAATACTTCTTTGATTTTGCAAACTTAATATTTGGTCACGTATTTCACGAGAAGTACGTACTTAGAACGAAAATGATTTCATTTTGTGGCAGGAAACAATTCCAATTTGTTGTACAACTGTGTATATCTTACGAACTTTTTCTTTCAATCTATAACTGACATCACTGAACAAAAAGAATGTTCCAAACTGTACTTCTTGTGTAAATAAAATTTTATCACCTTTTTTCATGATGCCTGAAACTCTTCCAAGTTGAGGTTCATCTCTAATAAGAAATATTTGTGCCGAACTTCTGTTTGCCTCGTTTGAACTGCTGGAAAGGAATTTCGATCAAACTCGCTGCTAGAATAAGCTCTGCGTGCAATCCTCAAGACCAACCTTCTATTCAAAAGAGTGTTCAGAACTAACCATCAGAACAAAGTGTCACATAACAGTCATTTTCTTGGATCATGTACAAATTGAACTTTTTTCTTTTGGCAATTGCCAGTCAATCCGTCGAAGCATTCGTCCCAAGCTTACCTAGCGGCTATGTCAATTTGTTGGCAATCACAGAATCCTCCAGTGTGGCATTTGTACCACAGATTCAACTACGAATGGCTGAAGGTGATGAGGGTGAAAGTGGAGGTATGTCTTTCGATGATGCCGGAGCTGCTATTAGAGAAGAAGAAGAGCAAGCGCGAGCTGAACGAAGTGGAAGCAGTATGTCAGAAGAGGTAAGATTTGATTGCACGACTCAGGGATTTCCTTCAGAGGAAAAGCAGTCAACTTGAAATACTGTTTCAAGAATTCTTTGTTCGAACATATTTTAGGCTACAGTTTGATAACTGAACTGAGCAAGAATATTTTTTGAACTGTGCAGAATTTCTTTGTTGTTATAAATCAGGATTTATTGATATTAGACATCTCACGTTTTTTTGCCTTAACACACTCTAACATCTTGAAAAATGATTTCGACAACTGATGATCAAATCAATTTGTTTATTTCCTAAATGCGCTATCGCGAAATTGTTGTAGAAAAATGTTGAATTTGAAGCCAAGAAAACTGAATATGAAAGCATGAGAGAAAAAATTCGTGCCCGTGCAACAGATTTAAACATCGAAAAAAGTGTCACAACTCAAAAAGCAATTGAGGACGCAAATCGCAGAGCTATGGCAAGAGAAGAACCACAAGAAATTGACTTGTCCAAATTTGGCATGGGTTCCATTGGTGAAGACCCAGAAGACGAGCTCACAGAAGAACAGAAGGCAACTATTGATAAAACTGGTCAAATGAATGTTGTTTCTCAAGCCGTTGAGGAAATTAAAAGTGCAAAATTCCCAGGCTTAGGAGCTACTCTTCGACAAACTGCTTTCATGTTGGTAATTTTTGCTTTCACTGCTGGTTATATCCTATTTTTGGATGGCTTCCTTAGGGATTTCTTCACGGATGTATTGAAAATCATTCCCTCACCAGATGCTACTTTTGATTATAGTGATTTGGACTTACCTGATGGATGGACAGAGATGATGGATGAAAATGATCTTATGAAGCAATAAATACCAAATTTTCCAATTTATCAACGGAGAAAAGAATCTTTTTACAAATGCAACATTAATTCGATCATATTTAAGAAAAAGATCTTTTCAGATCTAAGAAAATCTTCAAAATTGCCATAACGACATGGCAGCTAATTCGAATTTCAATCTAGTGTAACATACTTTTGATTCTTCAAAAACTGACACATGATAGAGAATATAATATAATAAGCAAACAAAGATAACGCTCTTAGTTACATTATTTCTCTATAACTCTTTTGTTTTTTATCACACAAGTCTTTCTACATTTGTCAGAGATGATCATATTATGAATTTTCTATTAAAGTTTATATCGTGTTGTTAGTACTTTTCTTCATTCAATTTGGCGAATGATAGTAGTAACCATCTAAAAATTTCGCAGCCAAACTTAAGTTTAAAACTTAAATATGGGTTATGTGTTAACCTAGACCAAGCATGCGCAATTTCTCTTGATTACGAGCGATTCTCCTCGCTCTATCCTGTTCGTATTCGCTAAGTTCTCTCTCAGAGTCTTTCTTTCTTTCATCTTCTTCCATCTTTTCTGCTTTTGATTTTATCTTCGGTCGTTTTATATCAACAACATCGTAAGGTCTAAGTTTGTTATTCCAGAAGTAGAGATTAGAAATAACGACTGTCCCATTTTTTTCTTCCAGTGCAGATGAATCATTGAGAACCCCATTCATTGTTGCTACGGAGTTACCCCCTGATGAAATCATCATTGGGTTCATTTCAACCAAATGCCCACTTTTGATGAGACCTCGGATTATCCAACGCAGAGCTGGTGCTATGTAGGGAGTCCTTATTTCCCATCTTCCTTGAAAAATGCTGCCTAAATATGGCGGAAATGTATTATCTGCAAATAATCCAACTTCTGATTTTGAATCTTCTACATCTCTCCCTTGCCACTTAAAAGCGTTTTTGTGAAAAAATTTAGCATAAAAGCTTTCATGAAGTTTTTCACGAATTTCCTCGACACCCTTGCGGTCTATTGCGTCGAGCTGAGATTGCTCCTTATCAACAACATCTTGATCATCGGCATCAGAAACTTTCTCAGTGAATTGGTTGTTTTTTTCAAACATAGCATTTTGCTCATGATAATAATAGAAATTATTGGATCCGCCTTTACTACCACCATTGGAATCGATTTGGCCGTTCATAGAAGAATCATTGCCTGAACTACGACCTGTACGGCGTACCCTAGAATCAATCATCTTAATGATATCCTCATGCAAAGATTCTTCTTCGTCACTCTTTGCACCTTCCGTCTTGGACTTTTCTTCGTCGTCCCTATGACGGCACTGCCAATCATGCGGAAGAGAAAAACTTTCAACTTCGGAATAAATATCTATTGCTGATATGAAACAATTGTCTTTCAAAGAATAAAATGAACCAGTAACTGGCGGAACCTCTTTTGGCAACTCAATGGAGTTTGTTGCCTGTTGCGAGGCTAAGAAAGAAACTGTCGTCCCAGTATCACCGCTATGCTTGTTCTTGGCATTCTTTCTCTTTCTTGATTTGGTCCTTCTTCCATAGTCATCATAATCGTCATCGTCTTCGCTGTCAAGATAGGCTTCATCCACAGCTGAATCACTGTCATCAACGTATATACTACGCGCTTTTGCTCGACTTCTAGAGCTACTTTGCTCAGTCCTAATTGATTGTCGAAGTACTGTATCAATCTTCTTATTAGTGGCTCTCTTCAAAGCTACAGCCGCATTGTGTACCCAATCCCCTTTTGGATTATAAAGTGTCGCATTATCAAAAACTAGATACAGGTCACTTAAAAAAGCACCTTCCAACAAGGACTGCACGGGAGATCGGCTATCATTTCCGATTTCTTCATTCAATACTAATCTGCTATATTTACCAGACTTCAGTTTTTCTTCAATCGTGCCTAGATCCATGGGATTCTTAACGATATCGAAGTAGTCGTGTAATCCTAACTTCTCTGGATCAACTGGTTCCAGAAAAGGCATCGCCTTCTGGTGTTCCATGACATAGGTTAGCACGCTATCACACGCGTTGTACGCTGGTGAACCTTTTTCATAGTCTTGAAATTGTATACTGCCCTCCTTAACCTGATTCTCTCTATTTTCGAAACGGATTTTATCATCATCTATCATGGTTGCCCAAAATGAAACTGGAGATGTATGTTCAATAGGCGATTCAACTGAATCAGTATCTTTTTCAGGAAGCAATAAAAGACAAGGTTCATCATCATCATTTACCCCAAATCCGACAATAGTAGCAATTATAAAATCATTTCCAGTTGAACCTCCATCTTCGCTATTGTTTGTTATAGATATCGACACTTTCGAATTTATTTTGTTCGTAATATTATGACCGTTTGAGTTTTTCATGGAATTATCTTTTTTCAATTTTCCCAATTTGTAAGCTTCTATTCCTGCTCGAACCTGTGCTTCTGTTACTACTTCGTAGTTTCCTTCTTCATCATCGCTTTTTGATATTTGAAATCTCGCTCTGCGTTTGACAACTATTCCTTGCGTTTTCTTCAGAGTTTCGGGAGATTGCACAATTTCCTCTGATTCTTTAGAAGGAGTATATTTTTCTACGAGCCATTCTTGTCCCCCTGGCCGAGTAATCCTCACATTCAGTAGCTCGTGCCCAGCAGTCTCCCACATTATGTCTTCATTATCATCTAGAGGATCGAGAGCTGCATCATCATCGGCTGATGTAGCTATAGTTTCTACATCAGCCTGTAGCTGCGATGATCTCATTATTGTCGACCGGAGGAATAACTCTACCAAATGAAGTTCACGCATGTACTGTATCATTAGTTTCATACAAGCATCATCTTCACTTTTCATGTCAACAGTGTTTTCGTCAACGGTTTTGCTTCCGTTGGTTTCTTCGGAACTTGTAGCAGCCGACGGTTGCTCAATCTGCATTGGTATTTGTTCCAGCAATGAATTCTTTGCATTTTTCTTCAAAAAAGAAATACAAGAAGAGTCAGTCTCGTTGGTGTTTGCAAAATATCTTGCAATGCGACCTTCTCTGCATAAAAGCCTTCCAAGCGCTGAACGTACACGCTTCCAATCACTGGGTTCGAATCCATCACAAACTAGGCGACATAACTCTAAAGACGTTACAAAACCAGGATATGCCTGCATAATGAGACGATGAACACTATCCGTCAATTGACTTTGTGTCACGGAAGCACCTGTGCCGTAAAATACAAGATTTGCAGAGTCTGATTGTGCTGATCTTTTTGATCGTCTAGACCCAGTTGTCGCCAACAAAGCAACTAGAGCCTCATCATTCATCAGCATTTCTTTTGTATCTTCCTCAACAGGCTCTTGATCTTTGACTTCATTCAGAATTTTCGCGATATGATCTTTCCAGCTCGGCCAAATAGTACACCCAGAATGAATAGAGATGTATCGTTGGATTTCGAGTTTTTTCTGACTTTCCATATTAGTAGGTTTTGGTGGAAGATCTTGGGGGTTATCATTATTTGTCTCCAAAATAGGACTGTCTGGAACTACAATTTGGGTTGTAAATCGACACCGCCCGAAATCAGCAACATCATGTTGTCTCAATTCTTTGATACTATCTCCCGTCGTGCATAATACTTGAACAAGCTTATCTTCGGACTTCATGACATTTACAGTAGTATTTTCGTTCAGTAAAGTAATGAGTCCGTTTTGTATATCATTAGTGGAAATATGATCTCTTCCACCTGTCGCCAGATATTCTAAGATAGTTAGTCTGGAAGGGTTGAAATAATTAATGTAAGTGGATTCAGCCTCATAGAGGTAATAATTTCCAACATCAGGCTCTTCTTCCTCTTGTTCGTTGTCGTTTGGAAAACCTAAATGGTCATAAATGTAATTTGCCACTCGTCCTCCTTGTTCATATTCTGTTGGTTTGGTTAAAGTATCTTCTTTTTGTGCAGCTGCTCTAGTACTTCTCCTTGTAGTTTCATGATTAAGACCTAATTCTTTTTCTTTTTTTTTTCGGCAATATACATACGCTAGATTGCATCCAAGCTTAATGCGTTGAATAATATTTGATGGTGTAAATGAAACTGAAGGAATATCATTTAGACTCTCTCCTATATTCGAATTCGAATTGCTATTTCTGAAATATGAACTAGGGTGACGAGTTCCATAATATCTGGGAACATCAACTCCTTGCGCACCTAGATCCTCATCTCTCCCTCTTTTGGCAACTTCATCATCATATTTTTTCTTCCACTGAATTTCTCTTTGTAATTCCCATAATCCTACAACACATAGATCAGGTAGTAATTGCGATGCTTTTTCATGTAAAACATGTTTCGCTTTCTTTCGCAAATTGTTAAAATATGTTTTAGATTTTTCTTTTTCAATTTCAATCTCATTAGTTGATAAGCTTGTAGCAATTCTCTTTTTTTCACTAGCAATACCAGCCATCATCTCCTCATACGTGATGTCCTCTGAATAAGAATGCGGATCTAAATATTGAACTCGATATAAATTAGGGGAACGGTCAATAGCTGGACACCATGCAGTAACAACTCCTGTCCCTAGTTGAATTGCATCAACAGTATTTGGACAATCCCGCGATGTACGAAATTGTTGTGGGATAGGCCTCCTACAAACAGATGATATAAATTCATTTTCTTGATCCATCCATACTCCAGGTGTGCAGGAAGATATGATTGCTGCAGATCCATTCGATGATTTAGATTTTTTTCTATTTAAGACTTTTTTTTGCTGTTTGTTTGGTTTCTTTCGTTTCTTCGCGGCGGTTCGAGGTTTTTCCTAAAGATTTATGTGAAGTTTAAAAAAAAGAATTTGTTATTTATTTGTTGTATTCATCAAAACAACAAATAGATTCCAATAAATATTTTTAATTTATTGATATAAACAAAAAATGGAGGAGTTTGTTTGAGTTCATATTCATATGGTAAAGACAATACAATTCTTATAACTAGATGATGATGTTGACTTACCACAGGAATTATTGGCACAAATCTACCCGGTGGAGCTCGACGTCGAGCAGACCGCCGACCTGGAGTTTCCACAGGTATTTCATTTAACTTAGATTCATCATTTTTGGATTCAGTTAAATTATCTTCATTTTGATTAACTGCGTTTGAACTCATTTCATCGTCTTTAGTATCAGCCATGGTACTATAAAAATTTCAAACAATCCAATACTTTCACCAAAAACGAGCGTTTTCACAAAGCTGCGACAATCTGAATGGGTTCGAACTGCGCGCCAACTTATTTGATGATCATTGAAAAGTAAAAAAAATCACAAGCTTGTTTGAAAATACAGTAACAAATGTTGTTTTTGTAGTACAAAATCTACGGGGAGTTATTGTCACACATATTTATTAATTAGAGCTTCATAAACCAACAAACAAACAAGCAAACCTTAAAACATAGATCCTTTTTGCTGAGCGACGATTTATATCCGGGTTTTTTTGAGTTTTCCAGGTAGAATTTTAGAAACCAAATCTTAAGAATTTGAATCCTCCGAAAAAAATTTCTCATTTGTGTTCACTTCTGTATTGCATCAATTCACAACGACGTCATAAATAAAGCCATTGCAGATAATCGTAATCTAATTAAATGGAACTCTTCAAAAGCGATTTATTTAGTCTAATTAATAGAAATATATTTCCTAATGATTCTTTCGCGCCTTTTCATTCCTCATATCTTTTCTATATAAATAATTTCTGACTTATTTTCTTAGAATCTGGGAATACACAAGATTACTGTCATTTTCATGACTATGCTTTTCATGTAGGAATCGGTATGAATTGAATTTTAGTAATTAAAAACAGACTTAGAGACGAACTTTCTGAGAGTATCGAACAATAAGTTTTTACAATACACGTTAACAGACATAGTCCTGCTTGCTTTGATCCTTTTCTTGGGACGGCAATTATAAAGCAGATCTTTATGCTTAATCACAGAAACATAACATCTCGCAAAAATACGAAAGGTGCTTCCATAGCAGTAGCCTATCAATCGCAAAGCCAACATCCACAAGCATACGAAGGTGAACATCCACCTCGAGACGTCGTCAAAGCAGAACACGAAAAATCAAGCCATAGTGAATCTGAAAAAATGTCCTCAATTGCAGCTTCATCAGCGTCCAATGTGGCTGAATTTGATGCTCTAAGGAGAGAAGCCACAAAACTGGAACGTCATCTTGAAGAGAAAGTTGCGAAGTATCAACAAGTGAGTTTTGAAATTTTTGAAAAAATATTCTCAATAGATTCTGGATATGTTTACTCAAAGTGTCTTCTTGCTCTTGTAATATCTTGTAAATTCTATCACTAAACCTTCATTGCTTTCTTTTGTCTCCTATTGCATACTCAATCTACTTTCAAATTTATGATTTTTCAAACATCAGTTAGCACAAAGAATGGCAACAGGAGATTCATTTTCAAATGATCCTTCCATGCAAAAATCATCACTTTTAGATGCTGCCGAATCAGGGGTACTATCTGGTCAATCTTCAATGTATATGAACGGTACAAACGGTAGGCACAATACGAATAACAAACAAAATAATATCAATGAAGAGGAGTCGACTCTTAGCTCTGATATTTCCAGAACCATCTCCGCCATGTCAGATCTTATCAATAATCGCATGTCACCCGTATCTGAGAAAACAGGTCGCAGTCAACATGTCCTTCTTGTAAAACGGTACCGTGAAATCCTTTTTGATTGCTCAGCTGATTTTCAAAAAACGAGCGCTGCAGTCGCAAGACGAAGAGAAGCAATGGAATTGTTTTCGAAAAAAGATGGGTCAATGGCTGGTGGAATGACAGGTGAAGATTTGGAGACAGAACAACTTTTACGAGAACGAAATGCGATTGGGTCTAGTTTGAGAGCCACATCTAGTGTTATTGGTCAGGCAGAAGAAATTAGGAGTGATTTGCGAATGCAAGGAACCAGTTTGAGATCTACTAATTCCACAATTGCCAGTATTGCCAGTAGTGTTCCTGGACTTAACCATCTTATAGATGGAATTCGAAGGAAGAGGAGTAGAGATGATATGATTGTTAGTGGTGTGATTGCCTCATGTATTCTGTTCACTTTGTGGTATGTCTTCGCTGCTTAATATAATCTGGGAAGGACTCTTTTCTTTTGTTGGATTAGTTAGCTCCGATAACTTTGCGCCTTTGCCTAAAAACTATTTCGAGCTGTTTCTATAGTTGCGCTGTTTTTGACCGATTGTTTTCATGTTGTTTCAAAGAGCACAATATCCAATATCTCAAGTGTTTACATTCATGCAAAATAACTCAATATTAAGAAGGTCAAAACCATTTGTACTTTAAAGATTCAAATAAGAAAGCGATAAATTAATTTTTCTTGGTCTGCAACTACATGAAAGAAGGAAATTCACTAATATGATATCAAAAAATTGGTGTAAAAATTGATTTCATTGTGTTCATTACTGTGAGTTTGAAGGGTGATGAAATTCAAGCAAAGAATGTGCAGGAAAGAGATAGGCGACATTTTCAATAAATTTATGGTCATGGTGACCAAAGACATTGATCAAAAAATTCTTCCACGTCCTATTTTATTCGTGCATAGTCTTGATGATAAAGCAATCCATCATTTATCATTCAAGCAGTATCAATTTTTTTTCTACTATTTTGAAATAGAACTTGTAAGGAATAACGCCTTAACTTTTTATCCCTACATGTTCATCCTACATCGTATGAATTTTGAATGATCTCATTTTTGAAGAATTTTCGTATACTATATTGCTAAATTTCCTAATTGCATTTGTTCAAGGCATGATGTCTCATTCATCAAAACAATTGTTGTCCGATGAGATGATCTAAAGAAAGTCTAACTGCTAAAAAACCATTTATTTGTAACAGCAGGGAAAGACAATATCATGTACGTAGAAAGAATATATATGATGCGTAGATAATAATCCCCGAATGAAACTCTTTGAGTTCTTGCGATTGAAATGACCTACATTTATGACTGCTCATATATAGATGATCTATACTTGTTCTCATGAAAGATGGAATTCTACCTACGTAGCAGATATAGTTACTTTCCCTTTCTCCATTTGACTCACGAGACATTTTGTGATAAAGAAAGCACAAAATAAAATCAACAGGGTGTACAAGTATCTTACGGTTTGATTGCTCAGAGAAAGCACTTTGCAAAAACAGTTAGAGAACCCGAGATATCCATCATAGTCAAGATGCTTCGAAAGAGCAACAACAGTACTCGTGATGATGCATCTGTGGATAGTAACGCTTCGTTTTTCACCACTGGAGACACTGTGGGAATTGAAGTAAAAAATCCATCAAGCTCAGGACATAATCACAAACGAAACAAACTTGATGTACAAAGAAAATTCAAAGGAGGATCTCGAAAATCATCTCGTATTCCTCGAACTATATCTGAAAGTGAAATGTCAACAGATACAACATCCTCACGTGAAAGTACCCGTCCTGACGAAACTGTTCAAAAAGTACGTCCTTCGGCTCTCTCACAAAGCGTGAATCAATTATTTGATTCTATGAAGGAAACTTCCAATCTAAACAAACTATTAATAGGGGTAATTTGCTTATTATTATTTTTAGTCATGGGCAAATCAGACTCGAGTGGTAGTGGTAGTGGTACCAATTATAATCCTCATGTAGACCAATTTTCTCATGAAGAAGTATACAGACCAGAAGAGGATGTCCATGCAAATTATAAGTCTGTTTATTCGGAATGGGAAAATAGAAAAACTCAAAAAGATCAGATCCATGACGTACCAGGGCAAGATTTGGGTATTTCACAAAGTCAATATAATGACCTTACTGACTCCACAGAACAAAAGTTACAATCAAAACCACGTCATGATAGAGGTGAAATTGGACTACTAGAACCACCTGCCTCACAAGAAGTTGCCTCCGCCATTAGTGCTCTTTATGATGAAATGAAATCTCAACCAGATGGTCTTTCTACTCAAGTATCTCAAATGGTAAATCCCACAGGTGCAAGACTACCACGTGATCCTTTGCAAGAAGCTCAACAACAGCAAAATGTACAACGACCACCACAACAGCAATTGCCTAGTAACCCTGAGGAAATGACACTTTCTCAGCAAGTGTCTCAAATGGTAAATCCTGGAGGCTCACAACAACAAAATCAAGCACCATATTCAAATATACCTCCACCTATTCAATTAAATCCAAATGACGTTGAAGAAATTCCATCAACATCCACATATGTAGACCCAGTTCCTCAACAACAACAGCAACAGCAACAGCAACAAAGTATGAAAGAAGCAAATATGCTTCCACCATCTGTTCCACCTGCCAATGCACAAACTATTGCGTATGTTCTTCCAATTTATGAATGTCCTGAAACCCAGACGGAAGAAACAATAGATAATGAAACAGGCTATGATACTGCCCTACTAGATGCAGCAGCTATCCTCAAATACGCTATTCATCGTGCCTCAAAGCATAACTCTTATGCTAACTCAAAATATGATTATCAAATGATTGCCATTATTCATCCTGATGCCAACCAATGCTATGATCAAACTTTGCCAGATGCTTCAGGAACACTTCAATCCTTAACACGAGAAGATCAATTACAATCTCTTGGCTATAAAACATACGTTCGAACTCCACCTGTGAATGTCGAAGATATTGAAGGAGAATATTTACGATCCAATATTCATCACTCTCAAAAGTCTGGTGCCAAGGATTTGATCCGTTTGCATGCCTATACCTTAGAGGAATATCCTGTTGTTGTTTTATTGGATTTAAGAAGCTTGATTATGAAAGCATTGGATGATATTGTGGAGATCTTGATGTATGGTCCTGCAATTAATAATGGGAGGATATGGAATGGTTTGGATCTTTCACCGAAAGTTGATGCTTCTATCGTACCCACATCCGTAGAAGCCTTCTTTACGCGCGATTATTCATCCGTTTCACCTCAAAAATGGCAATATGGAATCCATCCTGGTTTAATTGTCCTTCGTCCTTCTATGATAACTTATAACAATCTCAAGGCAATCTTAAAGAAGGGAGACTATCAATTTACAACAGGATGGGGTGGTTCTGGTATCGGAAACTTCCCAGGAAGTATGACCACAAAGGGTATCCTGGCCTATTATTACGATTCAATCCACCAAGGACAAATCAGTGTTGAATTGAATCGATGCGTTTATAATTCTATGGCTGACAGTCCATACATCAAAGTAGAAGGCCAAGTTCTTTGTCGAAACCGTATTCAACTTGGTAGTGATGGAAAGACATTAGATCCTGCTGCAGTGGCAACTTCCGACGCCAACGACTGTGAGGACTGCAGGTTACGTAAAATGAAAGATCTTAAATCAGTTAATTTAAGCGTTTGTAAAGATCCATGGACTTGCTTCCATCACATGGAAAATATGGATCAGCTTCGGCTTTGTCGAAACATTCATGCTTTATGGTATGCGCTTAGGAATGAGTTAGAGGAAAATTGGGTAAATTATGGTCCTTGGGGTCAAGGGACCACGTATATTCCTGCTCAAAGAGTTCAAGATGGTCCTAGGCCCGAACATTTCTTAGGATATTGCAAGTCTAGGGGAAGTGAGGGATATATTCCAATGGTCCCGCCCGTGTTCTCTTCTGCAAATACGAGGAGGAGATATTTGAGAAGATAACTTTCAATGAAATTATAGTAACATCATAAGCATCATTATAAGTAATGTTTTTGACTATGCTGAATGTTTAGGACAGAAAAGTTGCTACTATAGGTTTCAAATTATAAATAGGACCTTTTTGGTTGCAAATTTATGCCGTTTTTAATCTAGTAAGAATATGAAATAAGACTCGAAAGTATGTTGTGCCTCAAGCATGAGAGCTGCAAATACGATGGATATGATTTAAAAACAAAGTTTTCAAATTATTGGCATTGCTTCATAGATAGGCTTTAAAACCGATTCGAATGTAAATTGAACTTCGGGTGAGTCCTAGTTTTGCACGAATATATCACGTCATAGTCACAGCTCTGTTTGCACAACATGTTTTTGATATTATAGAGTGATGGAACAGCTTTATTTTAATAAATAATTTCTAGTTATGAAATGCAATACAGAAAGCAATTAAGCAGTAATAGCAAAAAGCAGAATAAGATTAATAACAATTATGAACATCATCAAACCCCCAATTTATTTCATTATTTCTAAATCATACCTTGAGATTTCATCCAATGAATGCTTTCTCTTCCATCATTTGCCATTCTTGAAATGTTTCGTTGTTACATTTCCTCCATGATCATTTTTTTCACCTCACGTACTCTACACAAAAATAGCACAGAGTAAATTCACCTCACCAGCCAGTATACACAACTAAGGTCTTGTCATTTCAACAATGGTAGAAACTCAACTAACTTCACGAAGAGATGGCGCACGGCCATCAGTTGAAAGCAGTAATGAAGAAAATATTGATGACGATGATAAAAAAAGAACAACAAATTTTCAAACCTTAATACACTTGTTGAAAGGCAATATAGGTCCAGGATGCCTTTCTCTTCCTTGGGCATTCTCCCAATTAGGTCTTTCCGTTGGCTTCATTGCGACAGTCTTCTTGGCAGTACTTACAGCCTATAATTCACTATCTATAATCTATGTGAAAAAAGCTCATTTAAATCATCGTTCAACAAGTTTTGGTGATTTAGGGGAAATGGCATATGGGTCTGCTTTCCGTGCTTTTGTAACGGCGAGTTTGTGTTTACAGCAACTTGCTATATGCACAGTGTTTATATCATTTATTGGCGATAATGTTTCGTCAGCTGCCCTTCTACTGTTTTCCGACTCAACACCCTCGTTTATTTCTTCAATTGATGATGGTGATGTAGCAAATAGTTCGAGTGTTTTATCCAATTTACTGGAAAACAGTCGTTTCATCATGTTAGTCTCATTGCCCTTCGTAATCATTTTGAGTTTCTTGCCGAACTTAAAAGTATTAGCTCCTGTGACAGCTATTGGAACAATGCTTCTTTTTATTGGGTTTGGACTTTTGGGTATTGTATCCGGTTTGAATTGGGAAAGTAGGCCCACGGATACTCTTGAAATAAAGTGGCGAGCTGTAAGTGCATGATCTGGCTGGATGATTTTTTTCAGTTCATAACGTCTGAAATATGTTTCAAGTTAACTCATTCCGCTATGATTGCAAAAATCTTTCTATTTCTATAATTTGTATCATGATTGAAAGTTTCCTTTGGCGGTTAGTTCTATTATGTATTCTTTCGAAGGGATAAACCTTGTTCTTCCTGTTGAGGCTGCAATGAAGAAACCAGAACATTTCCTTGCAGTTTATATTGTGGCAAAAGTTATAATCGTCCTTACTTTCACCCTTTTTTCAATAATGTGTGTTAGTGCTTTTGGAAAAGTTGACGATGGTTCAATAAATGCTTTTCTAACAAAACACGCACAGAACTACAATGGAGTTAGTTTGGTTCTTGTAGCCAATATTATAGTAAGCTTCTCTGTTCTTTTTTCATATCCTCTTCAACTATTTCCTTGTATCATTAGTTTGGGCCAAGATAGATTTAGACGTTCACAACAAAGAGGTGACGTTTTACCATTAAATGAAGCGAAACCAACGTCTCCTTTACTCTCAACCCGTACGACATCAAAGAACAATCCTCATAGTCTCACAGATTCTACGCAAGATCTTCCAGATCAGGCTCAAAATAATACTGTAAATAGAATTCAAAAGGGAGAGCATCTTTCGTCAATGAGTGGTGTTGACGGTGACTCTCCTGTGTTGAGAACTATCCTTGTTCTTTTGACATTCCTCGCAGCCATTGCTGTGCCAAATGTACAAGAATTGATATCTCTGGCGGGTGCATTCGCGGGAACAAGTATGGCACTCATTATACCGCCCCTTATTAAGCTCAGTGTGGTTTCAGGTGAACATGCAAATTTGGAAAAGCTGCGATATTGGTCATTAGTTATTTTTGGTTCTTTTTTAGGGATATCGGGGACATTAGCTTCAGTAATTGAAATCTACAATTCGTACGTCGATTGAAATATTTTGAACTTAAATTGATCAAAGGTGGAATGGTAAATTGAAACATGTTTATTCTAGCAGTATTCAGCTATGCCCATTATAATTTAGTGCCTTTCTTTACCATCGACGTAATCGTCGCACCTAAATGGTAGAAGATCTCTTAAATTTCACACAAGATTTTGTAAAGAAAAGACCCCCTCCTTAATGATATTTTTGGAAGTTCTTGAGAAAACTGATACACTTGAAATTGTCGATTCAAGGTCGTAATGTGGTCATGTTTGCTCACGTGCAATGTTGACATCAAGTATGAAAAGCAGGATTATTTAGTTAGAGTCAATATATATAACTCTAAGAAACTTATTTTGATCTATTGAACTACAATGAAAAGAATGTATTCTATCAACTTTACTATACATCTATGTTAATTGTCTTTGAATAAAGGGGGATCATTTGAAACCTACATTCGTAACATTCAAGTTGCCTTTAGGTATTGTCTTTGTGAATCAATGGTCTATGGGAACTAGCGTCCCATCTTTGTAATGAGTCTTTAGAACAGTCAAGATGTAATATACGCAATATATACCACCTGAACTGATTGCCCCAAACAGCACATAATCGCCAACGTACGGAGAGAAGTATTTTCCTTCTAGACTAAATGTCACAAGAAATCCAGCAACTGCCGGTCCTAATGCTTTGGCGAAGCTACCTCCAAGCATTGACAGGCCATTTACACTAGCCCTTTGTGTGGACACGACACTTCTATTTGTTGCAATAGCAATACTGGAAAACGCGATATTATTACAAACATTTTTACATCCAAGGACCAAAGAGAAGAAGATATAGGCAGACCATGATAAATGGTTCCTTTCTGCCTGGCCACTGTTCAAGTAAAGACCAAGAGGCATTATGATTGTAATTGGTGTGGCAAGTATACTTCCAATGACTTGCGATCCATACAGACCATGATATTTCATGACATAAGTGTATACAATGTATTGACCACAAACAAATAGTAACCCTGCTCCAGAGAGAATTTTCCCAATGCCTGTCTCTAAGAGATTAATACCTCCTACCTTTGCAATACTAAAAAGAGGGAATGCTTCATCAAGGACAACAGACATAAATGACATCAGCCAGAAAATCATGAGATGATGACGAGTTGCAGGTACGGCCCAAAGTGAAGCCATGGAAGCTCTAGACATTTTTTTCTTCATTGATTTCTTTTCTTTAGGGGTTCCTTCCAAGACAGCTTTCGAGGAATCGAAACGTACTGAAGTTGATAACATTGTACAAGATTCAGTATGAGGCATGAGTCCATCATCTTCTTCTTTGTTTGTTCCATGACTACTTTCACTCGTTAGAATATCCGTCTCAAAAGATTTTTCAGAATATGTGTAGTTCATATTTGTTTCACTTGATTCCTGGAGTGGTAAAACTTCCTGAGACGATTTATCAATGCAAGCTGATGTTAGCCTTTTCTTGAAGGAATCAAAGAGATCTGAAATAGCTTCTCCGACAGGTTTTCTTTTGTCTTCTGGTAAGGTTTCCTCTACGAAAAAGTAGATACCAATGAATCCCATCACACACATCAAAACACTAACCAAATTCGGCAAAAGAAACGGGTATCTTGTAAGCACATGTTCAAAATATTGTACGACTCTGAAATCTGGATATTGCTTCACTGGTTCTGAAAGCACTCCACTAATTGCGGGACAAACGAGGAAACCATATCCCCACATTCCCATGACCAAACCCATTCCTTTAGCTTCAAGTTGATCATCTCCTTTTGCTAATTCAGATACAGTTGTCTTAGCAGCCAACATAAGACCATTTCCAACACCCATCATGAAACGAGAAAATAGGGCCATTGAAAAACTTGTTGATAATCCGAATAAAATTGAAAATATTCCAGGAATAATAAAACTGATATAAAAAACCGGTTTGCGTCCCACAGTATCAGCAATGCCACCCCAAGCGTAAGAGCTTACAGTTCTTCCTACCATATATGATGAAGATATGAATCCTGCTCTTGTTCCAGCTGTTGCAGGGGTTAATCCAGGGATAAGAAATATTGCCATGAAACCTGAATATGTAAATACACTAAGGAAGAGATAAGTTTGACAGAACACCGCCAAACAGAGTGCGACTGTAGCCGCTGTGTGGTTCGTCATGGCAAAGGAATATTTTTGTATTGTTATTTGATTCCTTCTTTAGAATATGATTTATATTGAGGGGTTATTGTGGAAGAAGCGTGTTTTTTGTCAGGTGATATGATTCAGTTTTCTTTCCCAAGACTGACGAAGCATTTTTTTTGGCGGGGGTTTAAGCCCATTTGAATGTTTTTCATAGGTACTGATTTATACGGTCATTATTCTACATCTTTTTAAAAAAATGAGACCGTTCTTTTTATTTTCCTTTTGAAAGTCCGATCAGCTTCTTCATTAGACAGATCTACTGATGATGAAGTAAGAATCTTTCTGCTGCTGTCCGTAGATCTCGTCCTAATTACTGCGAGAATTATAATTGTGAGTGGAAAGATTTCCGCGTTTCATGGCAGCAGAGTAATTTTTGTGATTTCAAATCTTTAATTTCCAACTTAATAGTGAAGCATCACATGTGCATAGAATGTGGACGGGAGACTAATTATTTCTCAGATTTCTTTACATATGGAGTAATCCAAAAATGCATTCAAAAGTATTTGTGTAGTTGGGCCCTCTCTATAGAGACTGTACAGAAAATGAGAACGTACTTTAGTAATTATGCTTAATTTTGACATCAAAACGAAGCAAAGTTATTCCTTGATTTCTTGAAAGTGTTTCGAAGTGATATGATATTGTGCTTGGATTCATTTTCGTTTCCTCAGAAGTTCTGTTGAAGAAAAATGAACTTATTTTGAGGCAATGTTTGGATTCTATTGTAATACGTCTCACATGTATGGTAAGATATTATGGGATTGTGGGCAGGACATATTTAAAATACTTTCGAATCATTTCTCTATCTATAATATGATTACTTCATAACATTCATGTGTTTCGCAAAATATATAGTGACTTAGTGTAATAATGGATACATGTGACTATATTTACTTAAAGTTTATTGAAACAACATTCGCTTTATATATCCTAAATGAAATATTTCTTTTTTTTACGTGCAAGTCTATGTCTGCAATTTCACGTGGGGATATAATTTTCAAACTCGTGTAGGACTCAAAACCAAGACCATGGCGTCCTTTGCAGAAAAAATTATCTCACCCGCCTACTACAGGTCAATGGCCAGTAATATTTCCTCCAGCATGGGAAGCTACTACAAACCCATGTTCCGCTCATCAAGGTAAGGTGAAGTTAAAATGCAATGTTGATACACCGCTTTAGTCTTTGTCCGCACGACAACTGTAATCGGCGTCCACCATTTTTAGATGGTTGTACGTACGTCTACAGAGCTACGCTATGAATCGCACCGTAAAAGATTATTCAGTGCCAACATTGATGCAAATACTTTCCCTTTCAATTCATACTCTTCCATGATCAATCAATGATCCCTTTTACTTTTCAAAATCAGTGACTAATATTTTCTTTTGTTTCTTATCCGAACCCACAGTGTTACTCCTCTATGGCACTTCATGTTGGCCACTTCTGTTATCATGTATAGCACAAGATACATTGCCTTCGGACGTAAGTTCAATTCTTTGTTTCCATTTTGAAACGCTTCTATACTCTTTTTCAACAGAAATTACCTACAAATGGAAAGAAACTTAGTTGGAAAAACGTTGATCCTTTATAGAAATGATAGAGCTAACTTTCTTTTCATATTCGTAACTCCTTTAAAATCTCGTGAAAACTTAACAGATCGTGCCATTGATGCCAAGAAGCTTGAATCCAAGAACGCACTTGAAGAATACAGGAAAATCCATGGATCCAGCGACCACCATTAATTTGGTGTATGGTTTGGAGAACAAAAACACTTCACAATTTACGATATGAGATGCATTCATAACACTTTTGGATTGTAATCTTAATCATGCTAGAATCTTTCCACTTTTTTGTGAAGAATATGCAATCTGCTTTTCATTGTAATTCGTGTAAAAGTTTGTAACTGTATTAAAACCAATTCAAATACATTATAAAGAAAGAAAAAATCTTTTTATTTCCGTCATTCAAGTTGTCATCTTTCCACAATATTCTCATAGGATGAACATCGTTATTTCAATCTGTAGTTTATGCACAAAGAACATAAAAATTAATACTTTGTAATGCTTATACAGTCATGCCTACTATTTTTCTGAAAGTGTCGAACGTATCAATAACTATTTTTGGAGAAACAATCTCATAATCGAATATTGTTCGATAATGCTGCAGAAAAATATCTAATGAAATTTATGTTTTACTTCAAAAATCATAACGGGTAAACTTATTAGTACAATTGATATTTATCTTGATGCGTGGGCTAGTAAATTATTTCAATATTGGCCGATGTATTTCTTTGTGTACTTATAATTAATTTTTATTCTTGAAATCCCAGGAGTTCACATTTTGAAAAATGTTTCATATTGACCTTCATGCAAGTAGCTTAACATGCACAATGAGTCTTATATGACTATTGTTGAGAGAGTTTTTTTCTTTGTATACTAATTATTCTGGTACTACAGAGGTGAATACATTGCAGCGGTAGAGAACATTTTATGCAGAGGATCTTTTCTATTATTGGAGTTGTTGTTGTACCATTTCAAAGCAGGAGTGCTCTTATGAAAAATGCACATTTTGGACCAAGCTTCAAGACATATTTTTCTTGAACGCATTCCAAGCACTCAAAAAATCATTTTAAGTTGTTTTGTAATCTCAATCAAATCAAGACTTCTGCATACAAACTAATATTCAAAATACTATGTTATAAGTAATCAGATGTGTGTCCCCTGACTAGGGTGGGTACAGGGTCCCTTCCATGAAATGGTTATATTACTGAATAGTACCCATGAAATAAGGACAAAAATTGAGGTAGATTTATACACAAAATGAGCATGTTGATTGATGAACCACATGGTAACTTTTGCAATCATTGTATATCAAACATATCTCTTTAACCTGGCCTATTGTCCAACCTTCTCTCAAACATACACTAACAAAGGGGGGCTGGATGCACAACTGCAGAACAATAGCTTGCTATTCCGCTTGCTTTGTACGATATAGATCTTTGTTATTGGTAAGTATTCTATGGAAACACTTACCAAACCAACTTTTTTATCTGACCCCAGGAACAGCTCACCCCTATGATCAATAATAACCAAGGAAACAAAAAATAATAACTGGCCAGTGCTCTGATAAGGTACACTATGGACATGTACAGATTGGAGTAGACGTGATGTATTTCATCTTTATTCAACCCTATCTGGCCAGCTCTGTGTTTGGCAAAAAAAAAAAAAACTGTAAAGTGATAGCTTTGTTTTCCATCCAAGAAGGCCAAATTGATATCTTTTGTGACAATATGGAAGCGTTACGTAGACGGCCTCCTCATCTAAATTCCTATACTAGACTATCAAGACGAGATATTGATATTAAAATGGAACTAGAAGCCATCATATCCACTCTTCCAGTGGATGTTACTCTGCAACATGTCCCAGGTCACGCCGATGAGCATCCCGATTTTATCTACGATAATGCTCCACAACATGTAAGGAGAAACATAGATATGCACAATGGTGTCACAGAATTTATGGACAATACTCCAGCTCACCTAGTTCCAAGATCAGAAGCCCCATTCTATCCAGAACAAAAAATAGCGTTATTCCTACGAGGTCATATAATAGTTGATGACATGATAGAGGAGGTATTACTCCATGAGCATGGCTCCATTATGGAATCGAGAATGACTAGAAAAATGCAAATAGACTCATCCATCCAACATGTTATCAATTGGGAAGCATTCCAACAAGCTTTTAAAAAACTCAATTTAAATGAAAAATCAACAACCACCAAAATTGTCCATCAAATGTGGCCGACCCAAACAGTATTAAATGACAGGAAAAGAGGAGTCCGAGCACTGTGTCTTCGATGTAAGAATTGTGATGAAGACTTCGATCATGTATTTCAATGTAGACAAGTGGGATCAATGAGTGCTTTTCGAAATGCAATAAATTCTTTTTCGAAAGAGCTTACCAAATTCAAAACAGCGAAACCTATCCAGAATGCCCTTATATCCATTGTGGTTGCCTATCAGCAGTGCACCATACCAGTTCCACCTCCACATGCTCTCGGCCGACCAACCAAACTATCTATGACACTCCAAACCGTTTTTAAACATCAAATGCTATTAGGTTCTCATTCCTTAAGCATGGGATATCTAAGCTATAAATGGTCTTACCTTCATAATATGTATACCAAAGCATCGGATCCGGAAAAATGCAAAGACGAATCAATTCCAAATATTAATTGGTCTTCTAAAATCATCGCTGCTCTATGGCGGTTTTCTAGCTCTGTGTGGCGATCACGATGTAAAGCAATACATATAAAAGATAAGAATAAAGATGAAAGCTTGTGTGTAGAAGAACTTCGTCAATCAATTCGGGCGTACCTCCGTTTATCACGACGTTGCTTGTCATCGGATGAGAAAACACTGCATATCAATGTAGTACGCCATATGAAGAAAGCTTATCCAACAACTTTAGCAAGATGGCTCCGCTTGCTGTCTACTGAACGTGAATTAACTATACGAAAAAAGAGAGAAGAAAGAATACGAAAAGGAGGCCTCCAGCCGTTGACTAAGTTCTTTCGGAAAAAGAGGTCTCCTTAATGTGGAAATTTTCAAATTCACTTTTTACTAACTGCGTAGGTTTGTATCATCATGGATGGGGTCGTCACAGTTATATCTGTGACAATTAGTTTTAAATGTGATACTTTTATGCTAAGTGTGCTTATTTCGAGGGTAATGTGTATTCATTTTCCCCATCATAGTTAAAAGCAAAAATCTTGTCCCATTTCGGTGGGGCGAGTTGTGGTAGCGTAGTGTGCGTGCTCCGGCCGCGCCTAGCAGCGTCACATAAAATAATTTAATACAGTTTTGTCAACTGTAAAGTGATAGCTCTTTATATGGAAATTAAATTCCATTACAAACAAAAAAATACACATAGGGATGCTATCTACAACCACCAACTGATAGGTAAGTTTATACGCATCAAATGCCATCCTCTATTTCCCCTCCATAGTCCTCATCCCTTTTTTAGAATTCTCCTTGCTTGCAATAATCTTCTTGAGTTAAATTATCAGCTCATACAGCTCATTCCATTTCTTCACGTCAAATACTTTACCATATAAAATATAATTTAATTCTCATTGATTAAGTAAATTTACCTACCCAAAAGCGGGTGTTTTAATGTCACTCCAGCTTTCGGAGGGGACCCATGGCTAAAACAACTAACGTTTGGAAAGTTTTCCGTGGGTTACAAAAATTAAATATGTATTCATCACATATAGTACATATATGCTTTTGTTTTTGTGGTGTCTGTATACTCACGTATTCGTCCTTCTAGTTTTCTTTCGTTTCACTCCTCTCGAATATTCTCCAGTTGACGGGGATCAGGGTCGTTTCGCAGGAGTTTTGTGATAGATCGAAGTTAGAATTTTTTCACTTTTTGTTTTTATTGGGGTAACTTCTTTCGTATACGCTTGCATTGTAAGCCAAATTTGTTTAACAATGTATTGTATTAATAAGTTGTTCTATAATAATTTATGGCTACTTATATTGTCTGGTCTTGCTGTGTCGGTGAATGTCTTGTATGATGACGTATGCTGTGTAGGATCACGTACTATTGGCAGTATTGTGATTCTTTCTTTTATAGTACTTACTTGTTACTACCCTCAACTTCTTCATTTTAAATTGTTGGGATGTTTTTTACAGAGGAATCTTTGCATTGCATTTATCATTCCAACTTCTTCCCTGGCTTGTCTAGTGTTGCGTGATTTCTGAGCGATTCGAAAAGATTGTATCCATCCTTCCTTTTGTGCTATAGGTCGTTTTAATAGTTGTGCAACCGATTCTTCCATTAAAGATCGATCCTTCCACAATAAGGATGAAGCTGTTTCACTTAATAGTAATTCCAATATGGTCGCTTGAAGATTCTCATTTTCACGAGTCGTTTTGCTTCACATATTATTAGAGTGTACGCATTGATTTATCATAGTACTACATTGGGGCTCAAAGATATTGTTCCATATCCTTACGATCAGATGCGATGCCCACTTAATTCCCGTTGTTTTCGGGCTGCCTATCGTTTTATAGTGCTCTTCCATGTGGGTTTGGAAGGCATTATGGACTCGACCTGCCTTTGTTGATCTTTTATAGGGGTAAGGGGATTAGATTCATACATGTTATCCCCAGTTATACAAGAGGTTATTACCATCATCGTCTGGGTCATTAGAGTATTTTCAGTTTGCATCGATACCAGCAATGCTTCAATTTGTTCCAGACATTTTTGCATCAGCTGTCTACTTTCAGTGTCGGACACTGAATTACATGTGCTGGTGTCTCCTCGGAACATTTGCATCGAGGGCAATAAGCTGTTCTCCATTGCGTCCTCTGTTCCATTTCTAGTCTTGTACTCCTCGTGACATATTTTGATATGCTGAGTGTGCTAGAACAAGGCAAGATTTTCACTGCTTCATCCATTGCTTTCCAATTTATTGACTCAAAAGTTGCTTATGTCAAATATTTTACCAGATTTGTTGCTAATAAGGCATAAGGCATGCAGACTTTTTCTCATTATAACAAGAGAAGCTAAAATAATTCCCTCTGGGGCGCTTGAGGGATAAAGGGTACATCATAAACACTTCCACTCTCAATTTCTCAGTAGTATCCATTGGACAAATTCTATTCATGTCCACACTGCCCTTCACATATTTCACAAACATCTTCTGTTCTTCCATTTCCATCACAACAATGTGAGACTCCAAACATTTTGGTAACAGTACCTCGGGAAAATTTTAAACACTGTCATTGAGCAAAGCTACCAAATACCAAGGCAATTCTCATGTTGAAATTGCATGGACATATACGATATCAATAAGGTAAGTGACCTGTGCTGGAGATAGGTGTCAGCGTAACACACGGTTGGGGTGTGTTGGTGTTGGGGGGTTGTTTGTTGGTGGATACCAAATTGTGAGTTAAATAGTAATCTGGCTTTTTGCCAAATTACTACATACTATGTATACTAAGTTAACTACAATTCTAATATATTATCTACACCACAATTACATTAATCTAGAGTAGCTCTTTGTAGAGCATACCAAATCGAGGTAAGTACAACGTTGTGCTGGCCAAGCACCATGTTGTTGAAATACAACTGTGAGCTGTTCTCTCTTGGAACACGTCTCACATTAATATGTATCTTTACGACTTGTA
>Ga0209092_10000396_pt1 | contig 42324 bp, 42 predicted proteins | sample FraStrMetagenome_FD_187446 | JGI IMG/M metagenome (GOLD analysis project Ga0209092, IMG submission 187446) | Marine eukaryotic phytoplankton communities from Arctic Ocean - Fram Strait ARC3M Metagenome (SPAdes) (version 2) | ecosystem: Environmental > Aquatic > Marine > Oceanic | place: Fram...
TGATGATTTAGTTATTGGAAAAGTAAGGACCATACAAAATCTTTTAGGAATATTTAATATTCTAGCGTTTACAATCGAAAATTATTATACTCCAATTTTTTCTTCAAAGGTTAAAAAGAATTTAATTACGGAAGTTATTCCGTCTTTAAAAGAATATTACAAAGAAAATATTTTAAAAATATTTATTTTGTTTGCTGCAGCACTTCCTATTGGTTTAAGTTTTTATAATATAATGTATTCAGATAAATTTGGGAATGGACTTATAATATTTATAATATTCTACTTAATTCAGTTAGCATTGATTATTATAAAACCAATAGCTATAGCTTTAAAAGTTATAGAAGTTACAAAACCTTTTTTCGTATCTCATATTTTTGCCGCCTTAAGCTTACTAATTTTCACACCATTTTTATTAAATAAGAACAATGCTGTGTCATTTAGTTTAATATTTGTTATTGCAAATATTATTTATTTTTATATTATAGCACATTCGTTTTATTTAAATTATAAGAAGTAATTTTTAAATGAAAATATTAAATAAAATATTGAAATATCTTTTTTTTATGGGGGTTTTTTTTATCCCATTTAACTCTTTTGAAGGTTTATCATTCCTAGGAGAGTTTAGTAAAGAAGCTTCCGTTTTTTTTTTTATTCCAGGAATGGTAATTTTATTTATCACTTTTATTTTAAGAAAAAAAATCATTTTTCCATATAAAAGTTTACTGTTTCAAGTTTTAGTATTATTTATTTTTTGGTGTTTTTTAGCAACACTACTTAACTCTCCATCGCTTATTCAAAATGAGTTTAAAGGAACAACTGGTATTATAAGATTTATAAGGCAGTATTTATCTATTCTATTATCCACAATATTATTTTTTATATTTTATTATAATGTTTTAAAAATAATGTCTTTTAATGAAATATTAGTTTCTATAAGAAATGTCTTCTTAGCTTCATTAATAGTAGTCTCTTCTTATAGTTTTTTTGAAGCTCTAATTTCATTATATGGAAAAACAAATTTATTACCTGTATTAGAGTTGTTTAATTACTTTCCATTCGTAAACGCTAAAATTCACTTAGGTGGAAGGTTGTCATCTGTTTGTTATGAACCTCCTTTTTTAGCAGAATATTTAATAATGATTTCTGGGTGGATGTTTAGTTTTTTATTAACACCAAAAGGAATTAAAAAAATTATCCCAACAATATTAGTTTTAACATTAGCTTTCTTATCAGGTTCTAGAACTGCATTTATCGTCATTTTTATACAATTTTTTGTTTTTCTGTTTATAATTCTAAGAAAGCCTAGGTATCGAAATCACTTATTCATCTTTACTTCTACCATAGTATTATCCCTAAGTTTATTAGTGTTTTTTAATTCAAAACGAATTATAAAAGGATTTAAAGAAAAAATTGAAACAATAGATTTTAAGTCTAATTTAACTAAAAATGTTTCAAATCAATCAAGATTAGGTATACAATACGCATCCTTACAAGTATTTAAAGAAAACCCTTTATTTGGCGTAGGATTTGGACAACAAACATTTCATAATAGGTTTCACTACCCTAGTTGGGCAACTTTAAATAATTATGAATTTAGATTGTTTTATAAAAATGAAAAGATATCAAATTTTCCTCCTGGATATAATATATATGTTAGAATTTTAACAGAGACTGGTTTAATAGGATTTTTAATATTCCTTTCTTTAATAATATTAATATTCTTTTTATGCTTAAACATAATTAAAAGCAAATCTGACGAAAAAAATGTTTTAGGGACTGTTCTTTTAGTCTCTTTTATTGGATTTTTTATAAATTGGTTGCAGATAGATAGTTTTAGGATTTATGGGATTTGGATTTGTTTTGCTATTTTGATTTTATTTGACAATAAATTAATAAAAAAACACATCCTTGAAAAGGATGTTAAGGGGATTGCTAACTAGAATAAGATTTAACTTATTTTAACAATGTTTCTGTAAAGTTTTTCTTGGAGAGTGCTATTGTTTCTAGTAAATGAGATGGTTTATTATAATTATTTTTGAGTATATTTATAACTATATTTAAAGTTTCTTTTGGTGAAACATCAGCATCGTAAACCCTATATTCTTCTTGTTGTCCAACATCATTTAAAAAGTCAGAACATTTTTTATGATACTCAATTAATATAAAAGGTACATTCGCATAGCAAGCAAAAATACTTGCGTGTAGCCTTGTAGATATCATTAAATTACATTTAGAAATTTCATCCCAGGTTTTTTTAACATTCCCAAAATAAGGTATTATTGAAAATCGTTCTTTACTAATTCCATCCATTAATTCATTTGAAATTTTGAAATCACCAATTTTCGAATTACCATTAATAATAAACACTTTTAAATGAGCATTTGTTTTAGTTATTATCAAATTAACCAATTCTTTAAAATAGGAATTTCTATTGATTTCTTTTTTTAAATCACCACCATAATAACTTTCACAATTGCATATACTAATACCGATGCTCTGTTTTTCGGAGAAAGACTCCTTCAGTCCATTGTTAGATGATTTAAAAACACTTGGTAACAAAGCCGCTAAGTCAAAAGCGTTTATAGGATCATAATTTAGATTCAATGTTTTTGAATATTCATAAGATCTTTTATCCCTTAATGACAAAAAAGACAAGCCTTTCAAATACTTAATAACTTTTTCTTCTTCTTGCCTGTTTTTAAAAGGACCAATAGACACTCCAATAGCACCCAATTTTAAATTATTGTTTATAAACCTATAATAGGAAGCTAAAGACTTATTACTATGTATTGGTAATTTTGAAAAAGTAGAACCACCGGAAGAAATAAAATAATCAGTGTTTTTAAGGTTTTTTAAAAGACTAATTCTATCAAAACCTGGTGCATTAATTTTAATATTTGGAGTTTTTATTTTATGCACTGTTTCTGGTAGTGAAGCTCCTAAAAAAAAATTATCATTACAGTTCCAATATTTTTCAGCTCCCCACGATGAAACTTCAACAAAAGCGTCGTCGCCAGCGTTTTTAAATCCGTAAAAACCTTCGAAAAATATTTTCATATCTTCTTATTAATTTAATTAATTCATAAAGATAATTATTTGTATCATCATAAGTAGTTAAAATAAGAAACAATTAAACAATTAAAAACTTATCTTTGAGAAGTAAAATTTAAAGCAATTATCTTTTAATGAGTCAGCTAATAAGCGTAATAATTCCAGTTTATAATTCACAAAAAACTATAATAAAATCACTTGAATCAATAACCAATCAGTTAGGTTCGTATAACTTTGAAATTATAATTATTAATGATGGTTCAACAGACGCTTCTGAAGATTTAATTAATAATTTTATTTCTGAAAATCAAAGCTTATTAATTAAATACTATTATAAAAAAAATGGAGGCGTCTCGTCAAGCCGAAATATTGGTTTAAAAAATGCTCAAGGAGAGTTTATTGCTTTTTTGGATAGCGATGACGCCTGGGAAGAATCAAAAATTAAAACTCAACTTACTATATTTGCAGAAAATTCGGAGGTAGATTTTTTAGCAACAAATATGGACGGAGTTAACCTTAATAGGTTCTTTTTTCTTAAAATAAAAAGATTACAGAAAATTAGTCCAAAACTTTTATTGTATAAAAATTTCTTTAAGACGCCAACTGTTATATTTAAATCTGAAATTATTAAAAAAGTAGGTTATTTTAATGAAGACATGAATTATGCAGAAGATCTAGAATATTTTTTAAGAATAATTTCTGGATATAATTGTTTTTTGTATAATAAAAGCCTAGTAAACTCTATAACTGGAAAATATAGTTATGGAGAATCTGGATTAAGTGCGGCTTTGTGGAAAATTCAGTTGGGAGAACAAAAAAGTATTAAAAAAGGGTTAGAATTAAAATTTATAAATATTTTTGAATTTATTTTTATATCCTCTTTTTCATTTTTAAAATATATTAGAAGATTTTTTATAACTAAGATGCGTTAATTTTAATTTTTAAAATAAATAGAATGAAAGCTGTAATTAGTAGTGTTTACCCATATTTATTTTTATTTTTTTGTTTTATTTTACCTCTAGACAAATATGCGACTGCAGCGCCTAATCTAATTTTAATAGCACTAATAGTTTTATTTCCGTTCGTAATAAAAAGAAGACACCTACTGAAATTAAAATCGATCCCTTTTATTATTTTAGGGTCACTTATTTTAATGGTATTATTCAATAGTATTATTTTTAATGAATTTCAAGAAGATATACCTATTATCAGAAAGGTTTTGTCTTCATTTCTAATAATAGTTTTATTTCTTCCTTTAGAAAACACAAAAAAAATCTTGAAAGCAATAATCATATCTGTGCTATTTTGTATGGTGACTTCTTTAATTAATATTTATGGTTTTTATATTTCAGAAGGTGCTTTTAACTTTGCGTCAGGAGCACATATTGATGATGTTTTGGTCGTAGATAGGTTGTATTTAGGATTTTTGTGTTTGATGAGTATAGTAGCTTCTGTAGGTTTAATAGGTAAAAATTATAAAGATATTAATAAATGGTATTTAGCAAATATCGTTATATGTATTTTATTTGTGTTATTAATTTCATCAAGAATCGTAATCGTTATATTAATTTCTTTATTTTTCTTAAAAATATTTTACTCTAGCAATAAGAAAAAATATTTATTTTTATTTTTCGGTGTTCTAATAACATTTTCTTCTGCATTATTTTTAAATAAAAATTTATCCGAAAGGTTTTTTTATACCCAGAGCAGTGGAAGCAACAAAAGTTATATTGAACTTTTTAAGGCATGGGAACCTAGAGTTGTTATCTGGGAATGTAATTATAATATTTTTCACAATGAAAATTCTATTATTACAGGATTAGGGTTTTATAATACAAAAGACTTGTTATTAGAATGCTACGATAAACAAATAGAAGATCCAGAAAAAAGAAATTATTTTATTAATTCGAATTTTAATCCTCACAATCAATTTTTTGATTTTTTTCTTAGTAGCGGGCTTATACCGGGATTTTTGTTTGTGTCATTATTATTTTATTTACTTTCTAACTATAGGCATTCATTTTTTAAACTTTCATTAGGGGTGTCAATTTTTATTTTTGCATTTATAGAGTGCTTTTTTCAAAGGCAATTAGGCGCCTCAATTTTTGCTTTAATTTTTATTTTAATTGTATTTCAAATTAGTCCTAACGATCAATCAGAAGTTAAAATTCATGAAAAAAATTAAAATAATTCATATTCTAAACTCTGTTGGAGGAGTAGACGTTTCTTTAAGATTAATTTTAGAAAATTGTAACCCAGAAGAATTTGAAAATATAATTATACATGGCAAACATGACACCAAGAGCGTATATATAAATAAAAACGGTAAGCCATTAAAAGAATATAAATTGCCAATACAAAGAGAAATATCAATATTTAGGGACTTAAAAGCAATTTATAATACCATAAAAATATTAAAAATTGAAAAACCAAATATAATTCATGCTCATAGTGCTAAAGGAGGTGTTATTGCAAGAACTGCCTCACTATTTTATAAAATAAAGGTGTTACACACACCTCAAGCTTATTCATATTTAAGCAGTCCAAAAGGATTGAAAAGAATTGTTTTTTTAGGAATAGAAAAAGCTTTAAAGAATTTCAATTCTATTCTTGTTGCGTCTTCACCTTCAGAATTAAATAGAGGCTTATTTGAAGTTGGTTATAAAAAACAAAATACTGAGTTATTTAACAATAGTATTAACCCAATAACTATAAATTCAGATGATAAAATTTCAAGTCAAATCCCTAAAAAGTATATTTGTAGTGTAGGAAGACCTTCGTTTCAAAAAAACATTGAAATGATGATTAAAGTAATCAAAGAATTAAAAAAAATGATTCCTGAAATTCATCTTGTGTTATTAGGAGTCGGTGAGTATAGTCCTAATAAAAACAAAGTAGAAGAATTAATTATAGAATACAAGCTAAAAGATAACGTTACCTTAATACCCTGGATTGCTCGAGAAAAAATTTTCCAAATTATATCAAAAAGCGAATTATATATCTCTACAGCTAGGTATGAAGGTCTGCCTTATTCAATTATTGAAGCTTTAGCTTTAAGAAAAGCGTGTATAGTTACAAATTGTGATGGAAATAGAGACCTAGTAAAAAATGAGATAAATGGATATGTTGTTGAAGAAAATGAGATTAAGAGCATGGCAAATCGTATTTTTGAACTTTATAATGATAACATAAAAAGAAAAAAGTTCGAATTAAATTCGTTTGAGTCCTTTAATTTAAATTATAATATCGAAAAAAACATAGTTAATATCGAAACAATTTATAAAAAATATAGTAATTAAAAAATCATTAATTTGAAAATAGCAGTAATTGGAACAGGGTATGTAGGATTAGTTACAGGAACTTGTTTAGCAGAAACCGGGAATGAAGTAATTTGTGTTGATATAGATAAAAATAAGGTAGAAAAAATGAGAAGTGGCGTAGTTCCAATTTACGAACCCTACTTAGATATTTTATTTGAAAGAAATATTAAAGCTGGAAGACTAAACTTTACAACTTCTCTTGAGGAGGGACTAAGTTTTGGAGAAATTATTTTTTTAGCGCTCCCTACTCCTGAAGATGAAGACGGATCTGCCGACTTATCATATGTACTAGGAGTTGCAGATGAAATTGGAAAAAAAATAACTGATTATAAAGTTATTGTTGATAAGAGTACAGTTCCTGTCGGAACCGCAGAAAAAGTAAAGCACTCCATTGCAAAAAACGCATCATGTGATTTTGATGTAGTTTCAAATCCTGAATTTTTAAGAGAAGGCTATGCTGTAGATGATTTTTTAAAGCCTGAAAGAATCGTAATAGGTTCTAGTAGTGAAAAAGCAATAAAACTTATGCAGAGGCTTTATAAGCCATTTGTTCGTTCAGGTAATCCAATAATTATTATGGATGAAAAATCTGCAGAGCTAACAAAATATGCAGCAAATGCATTTTTAGCTACCAAAATAACTTTTATGAATGAAATTGCTAATTACTGTGAAAAAGTAGGGGCAGATGTTGATAAAGTAAGAATTGGTATGGGTACTGATTCTAGAATTGGAAAAAGATTCTTATTTCCTGGTATAGGGTATGGAGGTTCTTGTTTCCCAAAAGATGTAAAAGCACTTCAAAAAGCAGGAAGAGACGAATCTTATGACTTTAAAATATTAGATTCAGTGATAGAAGTTAATGAAAAGCAAAAAACAATATTATTCCCAAAAATTCAAGACTTTTTTAATGGTGATTTATCTAATAAAAAGTTAGCAGTTTGGGGTCTTGCTTTTAAACCAGAAACAGACGATGTTAGAGAAGCACCTGCTATTTATTTAATAGAAAAATTACTAAATAAGGGAGCTTCACTATCAGTTTATGATCCTGAAGCCATGCCGAATATAAAAAAACAATTTGGAGAAACACTCAACTACTGTAACTCTATGTATGAAGCATTAGAAAATGCAGATGCTTTAATAATTTGTACGGAATGGAGTATTTTTAGAACTCCAGATTTTAATAAAGTAAAGCAATTATTAAAACAGAGTATTATTTTTGATGGAAGAAATTTATACGATGTAGAAGAAATTAAAAAAGAAGGATTTATATATAGTTCAATAGGTAGATAATTTAAAATTATGAATAAAAGAGTTTTAATAACGGGTGCAGCTGGATTTTTAGGATCTCATTTATGTGATAAATTTATTAACGAAGGAGATTTTGTAATCGCAATGGATAACTTAATTACAGGCGATTTAAAAAATATAGCGCACCTATTTAAGCATTCAAATTTTGAGTTTTATCACCATGATGTTTCTAAATTTGTACATGTTGCTGGAGATTTAGATTATATTTTACACTTTGCATCACCAGCAAGCCCAATAGATTATTTAAAAATACCAATACAAACTCTAAAAGTAGGATCTTTAGGAACACATAACTTATTAGGATTGGCAAAAGAAAAAAATGCTAGAATAATGATTGCTTCTACCTCTGAAATTTATGGGGATCCATTAGTTCATCCTCAAACAGAAGAATATTACGGGAATGTAAATACTATTGGTCCACGAGGAGTGTATGATGAAGCAAAACGTTTCCAAGAATCTATTACGATGGCATACCATCGTTTTCATGGCATAGAAACACGAATCGCAAGGATTTTTAACACCTATGGCCCAAGAATGAGACTTAATGACGGAAGAGTAATTCCAGCATTTATGGGGCAAGCACTAAGGGGTGAAGATTTAACAGTTTTTGGAGATGGTTCTCAAACCAGGTCATTTTGTTATGTTGATGATGAAATTGACGGATTATTTAAGTTATTGATAAGTGATTATGCCTATCCAATTAATATTGGGAATCCTAACGAAATAACAATTCTACAATTTGCTGAAGAAATCATTAAATTAACCGGAACAAATCAAAAAATAATATACAAACCTTTACCCACTGACGATCCTTTGCAAAGACAACCTGATATTACAAAAGCTAAAGAGATTTTAAATTGGGAACCAAAAATATCCAGAAGTGAAGGTATGAAAAGAACATTTGAATACTTTAAAAATTTAACATCAGAAGAATTATTGAAAAGTGAACATAAAGATTTTTCAAACCATATTAGAAACTAATAAATGATTTTTAAAAGAGGAAGATATTCTGGGTTTTTAAGACCAATTTCTTATTTAATAGATTTATTAATAATAGGATTTTTCGCAAATAATATAATTCTTGAAAAATCAGATTTATTAAACTTCACATTATTTATCTCCTTTTCTTGGATAATTTCAACATTATTTTCAAGCTTTTATGAAATTTTTAGATATACAAGTCTTACGCGAATATTTTCATTAATTGGGAAACAATCAATAATATTTACTTTATTGGTTTTTGCTTTTTTTGGATTTTTCAACGATTTAGATACCGAACCTTTGAGGGTTATAAAATATGTTCTGATTGTAATGTTATCAATTACAATTATAAAATTTACAATTTTCTTTTTACTAAAAAAATATAGAAAAGTTTTTAAAGGTAATTTAAGAAAGGTTGTTATCGTTGGATTAAATAAAAAAACAGATCAATTAAGAAAGTACTTTAATGATAATCCTGATTATGGGTATCAACTTATAAAAACATTTGATTTAAGCAAAAAAGATAAAATTGGTATTAATGATGTCATTTCTTTTATTTCTGAAAATGAAATTGATGAAATCTACTCCTCTGTAGCAGAGATGAATAATAAGGAGTTACTTAGTTTAATAGATTACGCTGATAATAATCTAAAAATATTAAAATTCTTACCGGATAATAAAGAAATCTACTCCAAGAAGTTAGACTTCACATATTACGGATATCTACCAATTTTATCTTTAAGAAGTATCCCAATTGACGAACCAATTAATTTATTTATAAAAAGAAGTTTTGACATTTTCTTTTCTTTGTTAGTAATTATTGGGATATTATCGTGGTTGACTCCACTTATAGGTTTTCTCATAAAACTTGAATCTAAAGGCCCAGTTTTCTTTAAACAAAAAAGAAACGGTTTGGATTATAAAGAGTTTTACTGTTATAAATTTCGATCTATGAAGCCCAATCCAGAGGCTCATCTCCATCAAATTAGAAAAGGAGATCCAAGAGTTACTAGAATAGGTAAGTTTATTAGAAAAACCAGTATTGACGAATTACCCCAGTTTATTAATGTATTAAAAGGCGATATGTCAGTAGTGGGACCAAGACCTCACATGGTAAGTCATACACATATGTATGCCGAAAAGATTGATAAATTTATGGTTCGTCACTTTATAAAGCCAGGTATTACTGGCTTGGCTCAAGTCAGCGGATTTCGTGGAGAAGTAGAAGATGATGACTTTATTAAAAATAGGGTTAAATATGATATTTATTATCTGGAAAACTGGTCAATTATAATGGATATAAGAATTGTAATTAAAACCGTTTTCGATGCTTTAAGAGGAGATGATAAGGCATATTAAACTTTAATAATCAGTCAAATTATTTTCAATTTAAATAAATTCAATGCACTAAAATTAGGGCATCAATTTTCTATCAATTAATTTTAACCCTTCAATATATTTTTCAAAAATGAATATTTTAATTTTAGGTTCAGGTGGTCGAGAGCATACATTTGCTTATAAAATTGCACAAAGTAAGAGGTGTAAACAACTTTTTGTTGCCCCAGGAAATGCAGGAACATCAGAGATTGCAACAAATATATCAATTTCGGTAAATGATTTTGAAGCCATAAAAAAATGTGTAATTAATAATAATATTAAAATGGTAATTGTAGGTCCTGAAGATCCCCTGGTAAATGGAATTGCAGACTATTTTCTTGAAACAACAGAATTAAAAAACGTATTGCTTATTGGACCTTCAAAAGCGGGTTCTTTATTGGAGGGAAGCAAAGAACGTGCTAAAGAGTTTATGATGGATCATCAAATTCCTACAGCAGCATATCAAAGCTTTACAAAAGAATCTTTAAAAGAAGGTAAATTATTTTTAGATACTTTAAACCCACCATTCGTTTTAAAAGCAGATGGATTGGCTGCTGGTAAAGGAGTTTTAATACTTAATGATATTGATGAAGCCAAGAATGAATTAGAAGAGATGTTGTCTAATTCAAAATTTGGTGTAGCAAGTAAAACTGTTGTAATTGAAGAGTTTTTAGACGGAATAGAATTGAGTGTTTTTGTTTTAACAGATGGTAAAAATTATAAAATATTACCTACTGCTAAAGATTATAAACGAATTGGAGAAGGAGATACCGGTTTGAATACAGGTGGTATGGGAGCTATTTCACCCGTTCCTTTTGCCGATAGTAAATTAATGAAAAAAATAGAAGAAAGAATCGTTATTCCTACGATTAACGGACTTAAAAAAGAAAATATAGATTATAAAGGATTCGTTTTTATTGGTTTAATAAATGTTAATGATGAGCCATTTGTTATTGAATACAATGTACGAATGGGGGATCCCGAAACCGAAGTAGTACTGCCTAGAATTAAAAACGATTTAGTGGATTTATTTGAAGCTACTTTTAATCAAGAGTTAGATAAAACTTCTATAGAAATTGACAAAAGAGCTGCTACTACAGTAATGTTAGTTTCTGGAGGCTATCCAGAAGCATATGAAAAAGGTAAATTAATTTTAGGAATTGAAAATATTCAAGACTCTATCGTCTTTCATGCAGGGACAACAATAAAAAACAATAAAACTGTTACTAATGGAGGACGTGTTATCGCAATAACATCAATGGACCTGGATTACAAAAAAGCGTTAAAAAAAACGTATCAAAATATAGAAAAACTAAATTTCGGTGGAATGAATTACCGCAAAGATATAGGTTATGATTTAACCTAAATATTCATGAGCAGTAATGCTTTTATCATCACTACCTTCTGTTGCATCATATTTTTGAAGTTGTATAACCCAATAAACAATAGCAACTGCACAAATTGTCATAAAAATCCATGTCATAATATTTGCAGCCCACCAGTTTGATAGTTCTAGTGTACGAAGCGCATTAAATGGCGCAAATGCCACATTTTCAAAAAAATCTTGAATTCCTCCAAAAAAACCCGACCAAGTCATATCTTTATGATTTAAGATTGCAAAAATATAAATTAAGAACCATGCTCACAAGTTTTTTTAGTAATTCTAGACCATTCCATTTTATTGTAGTGAGCCTACTTTTGTTTGCAGGATGTTTTTTTAATATTATTAACGATTTAAATGAAGCAACTAATTATGATAGCATAGTCAAGTTATTAATTCAAAACACTATGTTTTTATTGTTTTTTTTGCTCTTGAGTTTTATTATTAAAAAAAACCGACTTACCCAATCTAACTCCTATGCGCTTTTTTTATTTTGTTGCTTTATTTTAATGATTCCTTTTTTCTTTAATGATTCCAACCTTGCTTTTTCTTTTTTTTTTTTATTGTTGGCTTTGCGAAGAATCCTCAGTATAAGTTCAAAAAAAAATATTGAAAAAAAAATATTGGATGCTTCTATTTGGATTACGATAGCAGCGCTTTTTTATTTTTGGAGTATTTTATTTTTTATCATTTTATTCATTGCAATTATTCAATTAACATCAACAAACTACAAGCTTGTATTTATACCCTTTGTAGGTTTCACGTCAGTTATCATGCTAACAAGCGTTTATCATACAATGGTCAATAATGATATTTGGAGCTTCCTGGAATATAAAGATCAAATTAGTTTTGACTTCTCTCCATATTATTCATTAAAAATAATAATTCCCTCAATTTTTATTTTGTTGTCAGGAATATTTGCCTTTGTATACAAATCAATAACTATTTCAAAAACTCCTTTAAAAGAAAAATCCACCTATTGGATCCTATTCTTTTTTTTATTGATAGGCATAATTTTAATAGTTTTAAAAAATAATAAGAATGGAAGTGAACTTCTATTTTTATTGGTACCAATTTCAATTTTTACAGCTAATTTTATAGAATCTATAGATAAAAAATGGATATCAGAATTATTTTTATGGTTTGCCTTTATACTTCCATTTGCACTATTTTTTTTATGATATAAATACAGAGGAATTTTTATTAGAAATCATAACTCATTTAATTTAAATAATGAAATATGAAGTTCTTAATAAAGATGAGAACGAACCCATTCAAAGTATTAAACCCGACTCAACTTATTTTTCAATTAAAAATAGAGCGAACTATAATTAGTTAAATATTATTGTAAAATATGATATCTTTACAGCTAACAGATTAAGTTTTTTTTACAATTGATTATTGCAAAAACACATAATTTAAATATATTTAAAAAAACCAATTAAAGAATTAATATATGTTTTCAGAAAAAGCAAACGCTATTTTTAAAGAAGTTATAGATAAATATCATGTTATTGATAAAGTAGATCAGCCTTTTAGTAATCCATACGATTCTAAATCTCATAATTTAGAACATTTACTATACAGAAAATGTTGGATAGATACTGTACAGTGGCATTATGAAGATATTATCCGTGATCCTAATATTGATCCCTTAAGTGCTTTAACTTTAAAACGACAAATTGATGCTTCTAACCAAGATCGCACAGATATGGTAGAGTATATTGATAGTTATTTTTTAGAAAACAATAAAGGGGTTCTAGCTAAAGCAAAAGCTACTATTAATACCGAAAGCCCAGCTTGGGGAGTAGATCGTCTTTCTATTTTAGCATTAAAAGTATACCACATGAATGAAGAAGCAACTAGAGAAAACGCATCCGAAGCTCATAGAAATACTTGTCAAGTAAAACTAAACATATTACTAGAACAGCGATTAGATTTAAGCACCGCTATCGATCAATTATTAAGTGATATTGAAAAAGGTGAAAAGTACATGAAAGTATATAAGCAAATGAAAATGTATAACGATGACGAATTGAACCCTGTACTTAGAGGAGAAAAATAAGATTTGGCTTACTAAGTTTTATTTCATTCATCCCAAAGGCAAAGAATTTCAATAATTGAAAAAACCTATCAACATACTTGTTATTCGACTTTCAGCAATGGGAGATGTAGCTATGATAGTACCTGTACTTAGCGTTTTATCTGAAACCTATCCTGAGGTTCAATTAACAATTTTATCGAGAGCTTTTTTTAAACCTTTTTTTAACGATTTTTCAAATGTAGTGTTTCTTGAAGCAGATGTAAACCAAAAACACAAAGGTTTTATGGGGGTTTTAAAACTTGCAGAAGAGGCTAATGCAATAGATATTAATGCTGTGGCAGATTTACATAATGTAATTAGATCTAAAATTATTACTCGCTACTTAAAAATATTTGGGAAAAAGACGGCGACTCTAAATAAAGGTAGAAAAGAAAAAAAATCGTTAACTAGGAAAAAAAACAAATATTTTAAACAACTAAAAACAACCCATCAGCGATATGCAGATGTTTTCGAGACTTTAGGATTTCCTATAGAATTAACAAATTTCACACCATTACCCAAAAAAGAGTATAATAAAAATATATTAAGCCTTGTAGGTAAAAAAAAGAAAAGTATTATTGGTATCGCTCCTTTTGCAGCTTATAAAGGCAAAATGTACCCTTTAGAATTAATAAAAAAGGCAATAGAAGAATTAGATAAACAATATCAAATAGTTTTATTTGGTGGAGGTGATAAAGAAATATCTGAACTAGAAATTTTTGAAAATGAGTTTGCTTTTGTAATTAATACTGCTGGGAAACTTAATTTTACAGAAGAGTTAGTCTTGATATCAAATTTAGATGTAATGATTTCGATGGACAGTGGCAATGGTCACTTAGCTGCTATGTATGGAATCCCTATAATCTCTCTTTGGGGAGTTACTCATCCATATGCTGGATTTGCTCCTTTTGGCCAATCAAGTCATAATAGTTTATTATCAGATACTAATAAATATCCATTATTACCAACTTCAATTTATGGGAATAGTTATCCAGAAGAATATGAAAATATCATGGAAACCATAAAACCTCAAGAAATAGTAAATAAGGTGGAATCAGTTTTAAAATTAAAGAAATAATTAACTTTTAAACATCATCATAATCAATGCCTAAGGTTTCAGTAGTTGGATATGCCTGGCAAGTTAAAATAAATCCATCTGCTACCTCATTTTCTGTCAGTATTTGATTTTGAGTCATGATAACTTTACCTTCTGTGACTCTAGCCACACAAGACGAACAAACCCCTCCTTGACAAGAATAAGGTGCATCAATGTCATTTTTTAAGGCAGCCTCTAATACAGTCTCCTTTTTTGACATCTTTAAAATTTTTATTTCCTCATCAACAACGATAGTTAGTAAAATGTTTTCTTCTTTAACTTTTGCGCTCATTTCAGTTTTTTTTGTAAAAATACAAAGGATTTATAATTTTAAACCATGCTCCTCTTTTAAAAATTTAAAATGTTCTACAAATTGGTTTCTGTAAATTTTAATTTTTAGACTAATAATCCCATAATTTTTAAAAAGAAACGTATTTTTACAGTTAATTTTGAAGCGCAAGTACTAAATGCGAAGCTTTTAAGTTTCATTATTGTATAATAAAATATAAATATTTTGAAGGGAACAATAAAAACTATAATTTTATTAATGGTCGTATTATTAATGGCCTCTTGTTCACGTAAAAAAAATACGTTTCTAAGTAGAACCAAGCACTCTGTAACTTCGGAGTTTAATATATTGTACAATGGGAATATTGCTTTTGAAACAGGAAAAGAACAATTAGCGAGAACTTATAGAGATAATTTTTGGGAGACACTTCCTGTAGAGCGTATAGAACTTGAAGAAAGCAACGTTTTGCCTGGAGAAAGTGAAAATGAAAATTTCAATATAGCTGAGGAAAAAGCTGTAAAGGCAATCCAAATGCATTCTATTTATTTAGAAGGAAAAGAATACAATCCACAAATTGATGAAGCATATATTCTTTTAGGAAAAGCAAGATATTTCGATGGACGTTTTGTTCAGGCACTTGATGCGTTTAATTTTATATTAAAAACCTACCCAACCAGTAATAATATTAATCAAGCAAAAGTTTGGAGAGCTAAGACCCAAATTCGGTTAGATAATGAAGAAATAGCAATTGAGAATTTGCTTAAAATGAATAAAAATAAAGAGATAATTAAGGAGGACCTTGCAGAGGCTTCCGCTATTTTAGCTCAAGCTTTGATTAATTTAGATTCAATTGAAGTAGCAATACCATACATTAAGTATGCTTCGGAAAACATTAAAGACTATGAACTAAAAGGGCGTTATACATATATAACGGGACAACTTTACGATCAATTAGAAAAAATTGATAGTGCCGATCTGGAGTTTGATAAGGTAATAGCATTAAACAGAAAGTCTCCCCGTGTTTATATGATCAATGCTTATATTGAAAAAGCGAGGAATTTTGATTTTACAACAGAAGACCGTGTTGCTTTTTTAGAGCTATTATATGATTTAGAAAAAAATCGCGAAAACAGACCCTATCTTGACAAAATATACAATCAAATAGGAGAATACTACAGAAAAAATGACAGTATTGATTTAGCCGTTGAATATTATAATAAATCAATTCAGGCCTATAAACAAGATCGTACAATGCAATCTGTAAACTACCAAACGTTGGCAGAGATTTATTTTGATGATAGGTATTATAAATTTGCTGGAGCTTATTATGACAGTACTTTAATCAATTTGAATGAAGGTACAAGACTATGGAGAAGAATAAAAAAGAAACGAGAAAATCTTGATGATGTTATAAAATATGAAGACATAGCGTTTAAAAATGATAGTATCTTGCAATTAGTTAACATGACGGAAGCGCAGCAGATAAGCTATTTCTCATTTTTCACAACTCAACTTAAGCAACAAGCTATCGAAGACTCTTTGTTAAGAATAGAAAATGAAGAAAACATTTCTAATAATGAATTCTTTAACTCAAACAAAGAAAACTCTAAAGATCAAAGAGTATCTAACTCTGAAGGGAGCAATTTTTATTTTTATAGCTCAACAACAGTCGCTTTTGGAAAACAAGAATTTAAAAAGAGATGGGGAAATAGAAAGTTAGAAGACAATTGGAGATTATCAGATAAAATATCTAAATTAGAAAATTTTGAAGAAGAAATAGCTGTACCAATAGCCGAAAATGATCTTTACAAACCAGAAACTTACGTAGCTTTAATACCTAAAGATGAAAGGGTAATAGATAGTCTTACAAGAGATCGAGATTTTGCTTACTATCAATTAGGGTTAATCTATAAAGAAAAATTTAAAGAATATGATTTAGCTACTGAGCGATTAGAAGCTTTACTTTCATTTAATCCTGAAAAAAGATTGGTATTACCAACCTTGTATAACTTGCATAAAATTAATGAATTAGTTGAAAACGAAACATTAGCTGCTCAATACAAAAATGAGATCATAACCAGATATCCAGACTCTAGATATGCGGAGATATTGTTAAACCCTAATTCGGTTTTAGCTTCAGACGAATCAAGTCCAGAATATAAATATAGTCAGTTATATAAAGACTTTGAAGCTTCTAAATATCAAAAAGTAATAGTAAATTGTGATGCCTATATTTCTATTTATTTTGGAAACCCTATAATTCCAAAATTTGAACTTTTAAAGGCAAATGCAATAGGCCGCCAACAAGGATATGAGTCTTACAAAAAAGCATTAAACTTTGTTTCCTTAAACTATCCTAATTCAGAAGAAGGTAAAGATGCATTAGATCTTTATAAAACCTTGCTGCCTAAAATAGCAAATAAAGTGTTTTTATCTGATCGTGAAAGTGACCGTTGGAAAGTTGCTTATAGTTTTAAAATTGAAGACCTTAAGGATGCTGAAAAATTGCAAGAAAAACTTAATAAAGCAATTGAAATTAATGGCTATCCTGAAATGTCAACATCAATAGATTATTATATTCCTGATACCGCTTTTGTGATGATACATGGGTTAAATTCTATTCAAGGAGCTAAAGGTTTCGCAGATGTTTTAAGTGAAAGAAAAAAAGATAAAATCAAGAACAACCATTTCGAGGTTTCTTCAGAGAACTATACAATTATTCAAATTCATAAAAATCTAGAAGATTATTTAGCCAAAGACTTTTCAAAAGTTTTAAGTCCAGAAGAAGAAGCAGAAAAATCAAGATTATTAAATGCAGAACAAGACAAAGTAAGAGATCAAAGAATAATAGAAGAAAAATCGCGAATCAGAAATAATTCTAAAAGCGGTTAAACTAAATAATTTAAAAAATGTTTTCAGATAAAAAACCAAGAGAATCCGAAACTCCAGGAACTGGCCAAAACCGAATTAACGATGGCACCAAACTTAAAGGGAATATAGTTTCCAACGGTTATTTTAGGATTGACGGAATAATTGAAGGAAATGTAAAAACTCCCTCAAAAGTAGTTATTGGTAAAACGGGAGTTGTTATAGGCACTTTAAGTTGTGAAAACGCTGACATAGAAGGTAAGGTTAAAGGAATATTAGATATAAAATCTACACTAAGCTTAAGGTCAACAGCACATATTGAAGGCGAAGTTATTACAGGAAAACTAGCGGTAGAGCCTGGAGCTACATTTAATGCAACTTGTTTAATGAAAGGCTCAAAAAAAGAATTATTAATAGATAAAAAAGAAACCCCTCCTCCAATTTCATTGAATCAACAACAAACTTCAAAAAGAACCATTCAACAATCTGAATCTTAAAAAATGTCTAATGAGGACCGTAACGGAATAAAACGTTGGGCGATCCTTTCAGGTATCGGAATACAAATGGGTATAATTATATACTTGTTTGCTAAAGCCGGTAATTGGCTAGATACTAATTACAATGTTGAAGAAAAAAAATATACTATTTTATTAACACTTCTTGGTGTAGGCATATCATTATTTCTAGTTTTAAAACAAACCAATAGATTAAATAAATAATGAAACATAAAAGTTTGCTTTTTTTAATGCTATTAGCAGTTTTATTAATTTTTATTTTTGGCATGCATATTTTTATATTGCATTACACAAATAATACTCTTTTTGGGGATCAAATTATAGCCTCTTATTCAATTAATTATAGCTTGGCAGTTGTTATTTTTTTGGTTGTCGAAAAAACACTTAATAAAAATTCTGCTCAAGCTGGTTTTGTTTTTATGGCAGGTAGTGCTCTTAAATTTTTAATCTTTTTTTTAGTCTTCTACCCAACTTATAAGGAGGATGGTAACATGAAAACTATTGAATTTATGGCCTTTTTTATTCCATATTCAATCTGTTTAATTACCGAAGTAATTTATCTTTCTAAGCAGCTGAATAAGCAATCAACTTAACAAATTTCTAGTAGATTAAAAAAGAGTATAAATAGTTTTTTGTTTCCATAAAGAACAGTATTTTTGCACCGATTTTTAAAGCCAATATAATTTGTTTAATATGCAAAGCAATTTTTTAGCAAAATTATTTACGATCACATTGTTAACATTTAGCTTGACTGTAACAGCCCAGTTTAATGAAGAGCATGAGGGTTCTTTAGAGGAAGTTAATTTAAAAACAAAGATTAAAGAAAGTATTAATCATCACCTATTAGATACTCATGATTTTATTTTTTTTAGTGACACTGAAACTGGGAAACATTATGGTTTTTCACTTCCGGTAATTTTATGGGACGAAGGATTTCAAATGTTTTCTTCTTCAAAATTTCACCACGGTGAAACGGTAGCCGAGAATAACGGTAACTTCTATAAATTATATCATAACAAGATTTATAGAACAGATGCTCAAGGAACCATTACATTAGATGATCATAACCATCCAACTCAAATAAAACCTTTTGATTTTTCAATTACTAAGAGTGTTTTAATGATTATTGTAACCGGAATTCTTATGTTTTTTGCTTTTGTTGGAATGGCAAAGTCATTTAAAAAAGGTCCTGTTGTAACTGGTGCAGGAAGATTTTTAGAACCGATTATTCTTTATATACGGGATGAAATTGCAATACCTAACATTGGAATTAATAAGTATAAAAAATACATGCCTTACTTATTAACCGTATTCTTTTTTGTATGGTTTCTAAACTTATTTGGCCTTACTCCGTTGGGAGTTAATGTAACGGGTAATATAGCAGTCACATTTGCATTAGCACTAATAACCTTTATAATTACTCAGTTTTCGGGGAATAAAAACTATTGGAAACACGTTTTTTGGATGCCAGGTGTACCAGTTCCTATGAAAATAATTTTAGCTCCAATTGAGTTACTAGGTGTAATCATTAAACCCTTTGCGCTAATGATTCGTTTATATGCGAACATTATGGCTGGGCATATTGTATTAATGAGTTTGATAGGATTAATTTTTGTTTTTCAAAACTGGATTGGAAGTAGTTTGTCTTTTGTGTTATCCTTTGCGATTTCATTGATAGAATTATTAGTAGCTTTATTACAAGCATATATTTTCACTATGCTATCGGCCTTATATTTTGGCTTTGCAGTTGAAGAGCATGATGAAGCTCATTAAAAAATGGTTATTAATTTAGCCAAAGTAAATTTGAATGTTTAATTTTTAATTATATATATTATGGAGATCCCAGCGATTGTAGGTGCAGGTTTAGTAGTAATTGGTGCCGGTATCGGTATCGGTAGAATTGGTGGTTCAGCAATGGACGCTATTGCTCGTCAGCCAGAAGCTTACGGAAAAATTCAAACAGCAATGCTAATTGCAGCTGCGCTTATTGAAGGTATTGGATTTGCTGCATTATTTGCAGTTTAACAAAACCAAAACATCAATTGTAACGGTTGGTTACAATTGGTGTTTAATTAGAATTTAAAATTATTTAAAATATAGATATGGAAAAGTTAGTTAACGATTTCTCTTTTGGCCTTTTCTTCTGGCAAATGTTACTGTTTTTAATGTTACTTTTTTTATTAAAAAAGTATGCTTGGAAACCTATATTAAGTGCTCTTAATGATAGAGAAGAAGGAATAAAAAATGCGCTAGAATCAGCTGAAAAAGCAAAACTAGAAATGCAAAACCTTCAAGCTGACAATCAAAAATTGTTACAAGAAGCTCGTCTTGAAAGAGAAGCGATGATTAAAGATGCACGTGAAATTAAAGAGAAAATGATTTTAGATGCAAAAGAGGAAGCAAAATCAGAAGCTGACAAAATGATCATTAGCGCACAAGCAGCAATAGAGAGCGAAAAGAAATCTGCAATAGCAGACATTAAAACTCAAGTTGCAAGCTTATCTATAGAAATTGCCGAAAAAGTTGTTAAAAATGAATTGTCTGACAAGGACAAACAATTACAACTTGTTGAAAATATGTTAAACGATTCTACTTTAAACTAGTATAAATGATCGGAAGTAGAGCAGCAAAACGTTACGCAAAAGCAGTTTTATTACTAGCAACCGAAGCTAAATTAGAAACGGTTGTCTATGATGATATGCAATCAGTTTCAGCAACCATATTTGGAAGTGATGAATTAAATGAAATGCTACAAAGTCCAGTTTATAAAGACGAAGACAAAAAAGAAGCATTGAACAAAATATTTGTAAACCAATCTGACACTACTAAGTCATTAATTGCAACTTTAATTACCAACAAAAGAGCTTCTTTATTAAACGAGGTAGCAATTAGTTATATCGATTTATATAAAGAGTCCAAGGGGATTAAAGTAGCTCATGTAACCACTGCAGTTTCTCTTTCTTCAGAATTAGAAACAAAAGTGTTATTAAAAGTAAAAGAACTTACAGGTAGCGATAAGGTAACCTTAGAACCTAAAATTGACGAATCAATTATTGGAGGATTTATTCTTCGAATTGGAGATTTAGAGTACAATGCTAGTATTTCAAATAGCCTAGCAAAGATAAAACGAGAATTTAGTAAAAGTATATAAATAAATTTCAGAATTAAATCTGAATAATATAGTATTAAAATGGCAGAAGTTAAACCAGCTGAAGTATCAGCAATTTTAAAGAATCAATTATCAGGTTACGAGTCTACAGCTTCACTAGATGAAGTTGGAAGTGTGTTAACTGTAGGTGATGGAATTGCACGTGTTTACGGACTTTCTAATGTTCAATACGGTGAATTAGTAGAATTCGATAATGGATTAGAAGGGATAGTTCTTAACCTTGAGGAAGACAATGTTGGTGTGGTATTGTTAGGTCACTCCAAAAGTATTGTTGAGGGTTCTACTGTAAAACGTACACAACGTATCGCATCTATTAATGTAGGTGAAGGTATTTCTGGCCGTGTTGTAAACACACTAGGAGAACCAATTGATGGTAAGGGGACAATTACAGGTAAAACTTATGAAATGCCATTAGAACGTATTGCACCTGGTGTAATATTCCGGGAACCAGTAACAGAACCACTTCAAACAGGAATTAAAGCTATTGATGCAATGATTCCAGTAGGTAGAGGCCAACGTGAATTGGTAATTGGCGATCGTCAAACTGGAAAAACAACAGTTTGTATCGATACTATTTTAAACCAAAAAGAATTTTACGATGCCGGGGAACCAGTATATTGTATTTATGTGGCGATTGGACAAAAAGCTTCTACCGTAGCAAATATTGCTAAAGTTTTAGAGGAAAAAGGTGCTCTTGCTTATACAACTATTGTTGCTGCAAATGCTAGTGATCCTGCTCCAATGCAAGTATATGCTCCTTTCGCAGGTGCAGCTATTGGAGAATATTTTAGAGACACTGGTCGTCCAGCATTGATAGTATATGATGATTTATCTAAACAAGCAGTGGCATACCGTGAGGTATCTTTATTATTACGTCGTCCACCGGGACGTGAGGCGTATCCTGGAGATGTATTTTACCTTCATTCAAGATTATTAGAGCGTTCTGCTAAAGTAATTAATGATGATGCAATTGCTAGACAAATGAACGATTTACCTGAGTCTTTAAAAGATGTTGTAAAAGGTGGTGGTTCATTAACAGCTTTACCTATTATCGAAACACAAGCAGGGGATGTATCTGCATATATTCCAACCAACGTAATTTCAATTACAGATGGTCAAATATTCTTAGATGGGGATTTATTTAATTCAGGTGTTCGTCCAGCTATTAATGTAGGTATTTCGGTATCACGTGTGGGCGGTAATGCTCAGGTTAAATCAATGAAAAAAGTATCTGGGACTCTTAAGTTAGATCAAGCACAATTTCGTGAATTAGAAGCTTTTGCTAAGTTTGGTTCTGATCTTGATGCAGCTACTTTAAGTGTTATAGAAAAGGGTAAGCGTAACGTTGAAATTTTAAAACAAGCTCAAAACGATCCATTTACAGTTGAAGATCAAATTGCAATTATTTATGCAGGATCTAAAAACTTATTGCGTAACGTTCCTGTTAATAAGGTGAAAGAATTTGAAAGAGATTTTATTGAATATTTAAATGCAAAACATAGAGATACTTTAAACACGCTAAAAGTTGGTAAGCTAACAGATGAAGCAGTTGAAGTATTGTCAAAAGTTGCTAAAGATATTGCAGCTAATTATAATTAGCATTCAGTAGGTTTAAAATACGATGTACTAAATACCGAATACTTAATAGAATGGCAAATTTAAAAGAAATACGTAACAGAATATCTTCGGTATCTTCAACGATGCAGATTACTAGTGCTATGAAAATGGTATCTGCTGCCAAATTGAAAAAAGCTCAAGATGCAATTACAACAATGCGTCCCTATGCTGATAAGCAAACCGAATTATTACAAAGTTTAAGCGCAAGTTTAGATGGTGATATTGGGAGTGATTATACAGACGAAAGAGCTATAAATAAAGTTTTAATAGTTGCTATTTCTTCTAATCGTGGATTAGCTGGTGCGTTTAATTCAAATATTGTAAAAAGCGCTTTATTTTTAATTAATGACACCTATAAAGGAAAACAAGTCGATCTTTTTACTTTAGGTAAAAAAGCAAATGATGTATTATCTAAAGACCAAACAATTTTAGAAAATAATACAGCGATTTTTGATGACTTAACTTTTGCTAATAATGCTGAAATTGCACAAAAATTAATGGATTTATTTACGAATGGTTTTTATGATAAGATTGTTTTAGTTTATAATAAATTTAAAAACGCCGCAACACAAATTATCATAAACGAGCAATTTTTACCAATTATTTCCGATCAGAATAAGGATGAAAAAGTAGAAAATACAGATTATATCTTTGAGCCATCAAAATCGAAAATCGTTGAAGAATTAATCCCTAAAAGCTTAAAAATGCAACTTTTTAAAGCGCTAAGAGATTCTTCTGCAAGTGAGCACGGTGCTCGTATGACAGCAATGCACAAAGCAACTGATAACGCAACCGAATTACGTGACGCCTTAAAACTAGAATATAATAAAGCTAGACAAGCGTCTATTACTAATGAAATATTAGAAATCGTTGGAGGTGCTGAGGCACTTGCTGGATAAATTTTAAAATACAATATATAAAAAAAGCCTTTTGAATTATTCAAGAGGCTTTTTAGTTTTCTTACAAATAGATCTTAACTAATGACAGTTAATATTAATAATACATTTTGTAGATTTAATGTGTTGAAGTTTTAATTAAAATCATGAAAATATCTATAAAAAAGTATAATTTTTTAGCGTTATTTATGAGTACAATAATTCTCTTAAGTATAACTAACAGTTGTGGTACTTGTAAAATGGAAAAAGAACCTTTTGTATTAACACAAAACACTCCATTTACTGTTAAAAACAGCTATTGTCAAAAGTGGGTTGCTGGCATAAAAGAAGGAGGTTCAGGATTAAATATTTATGCTATTATTAATGATATACCAGAAGGAGTGACTCTAAAAGAGTTTTATTTTAGAGGCAAAAGTGTCGATGTAAAGACCTCTAAGGATCCTATTTTTGTAGGTTATTATAAAGATGATATAAACAAGGGTGTTATAATGGATAACAATCCAACAAATGAAGCGGCTAATATTCCACCTGAGATTTCTCCTTTTAAATTAGAAAATAATGAAGCAGTTTTAAGTTATGATTATAATAACAAAGTCTATTATCATAAAATTTTAAACATTGAAGAAAAACAAATAATAGCCTACCCTTCAATGGCACCTGATAATAAATTATAACAGTACAATACCCTTGGAAATTTAATACTTTTAAATTATAAAATAAAAAGAATTGAACGTTTTTAAAAAGCTCTTTAAACAAACATTTATATATGGTTTAGCTACAGTTCTACCTAGAGCCTTAGCTATTGTTTTGGTGCCATTGTATGTTTTGGTTCTGGGGAAAGAACAATTTGGAGTATACGCTTCGTTGATGGCTTTTTTGATTTTAGGGAACGTACTTCTTTCCTATGGAATGGAAACAGCTTTTTTTAGATTTATAAATAAAGAGGACTATAAGAAAGAAAAAACGCAGTCTACTGCCTTAACATCACTTACGATTTCCACACTTATTTTTTTAGTTTTAACACTTTCATTTAAAACAAAAATATCAATATTCTTAAACTTTCATGAAGATTTCATTATCTACGGATTGTTAATATTAGCATTAGATGCTCTGGTGGTGATTCCTTTTGTTTGGTTACGTACGAATGAAAAATCTTCTCGTTATGCCATCATCAAAATAGTTAATGTCTGTATTAATTTGAGCTTTAATTTATTTTTCTTTTTAGTGCTACCTCTTTGGGCTAAAGACACTAACAATTCTTTTTGGGATGCTATTAATTTAGAGGAAGGAAAAGTAGCTTATGTATTTATTTCAAATTTAATTGCTAGTAGCATTACTTTTATAATGTTACTACCCCTTTATTTTAAAATTAAATTTTCATTTGATATTAATATTTGGAAACAAATGATGAAATATGCTTTGCCAGTATTAATAGCTGGAATTGCTTTTTCAATTAATGAAGCGTTTGATAAAATTTTATTAAAGTACTTATTACCTTCAAATATTGCAGATTCTGAGTTAGGAATGTATGCTGCATGTTATAAGTTAGGAGTATTTATGACCTTGTTTGCAACTGCTTTCCGATTGGGAATTGAACCTTTCTTCTTTAATCATTCTAAAAGCGAAAACGCAAAAGAAACCTATGCAATAATCACAAAATATTTTATCATTTTAGGAAGCCTTATTTTACTATTTGTAGTTGTTTATTTAGATATATTCAAACAAATATTAATTCCAGACAGCAGTTTTTGGGGAGCCTTAGTGATTGTTCCTGTCATTTTACTAGCAAACCTATGTTTAGGGATTTATCATAATTTGTCGGTTTGGTATAAAGTGACGGATCGAACAAAGTTCGGTGCTTATATTTCAGTCTTTGGTGCAGTAATAACATTAACATTGAATTTTTTGTTAATCCCAATAATTAGTTATAGAGGATCTGCAATCGCAACTTTAGCCGCTTACAGCAGTATGATGTTAGTTTCTTATTTTTTAGGAAGGAAATATTACAAGGTCCCATATGATTTAAAAAAAATAGGTTTTTACCTTTTGCTATCAATCGTATTTTCGGTACTTTCATACTATGTCTTTCAAGGAGATATTTGGATAGGAACATTCTTGTTAATGGTATTTTTAGGTATGATTATTGTTTCAGAAAAGAAGGATTTCAAACAGCTAATTAAAAGATAAAAACAAGCTAATTTGTTTTAAATCAATAATAAATGAATATAAAAATAATAAATACATCTAAGCATTCACTACCTGAATATGAGACTCTTGCTTCAGCTGGAATGGATTTAAGAGCCAATATAAAAATGCCCCTTACATTAAAACCATTAGAGAGGACCATCATAAAAACAGGTCTTTTTATCGAATTGCCAATAGGTATTGAAGCTCAAGTAAGGCCAAGAAGTGGATTAGCTGCGAAAAAAGGTGTTACTGTTTTAAATGCCCCAGGAACTATAGATGCTGATTATCGAGGTGAAATTGGAGTGATTTTAGTAAATCTCTCTAATAAAAACTTTACCATCGAAAATGGAGAACGTATTGCTCAATTAGTTATAGCAAAGCACGAAAGGGTATCATGGCAAGAGGTAAAGGTATTAGATAAAACAGAAAGAGGTGCTGGAGGATTCGGAAGTACTGGAGTGAAGTAATAAATTCTTGCGAAAGCAGGAATTTAAAATAAAAGAAATAATATCTCTTTTTTACGGAGGGATTTTAAAGATAGATATCAATTAAAAAACACCTGCTTTTGCAGGCAAGACTATGAAAATAATAGTACCAATGGCAGGACGTGGCTCACGTCTAAGACCCCACAGTTTAACAGTTCCAAAACCTTTAATACCAGTAGCCGGGAAACCTATAGTGCATCGCTTGGTGGCAGATATAGTAGAATTATTAAATGAACCTATCGAAGAAATTGCTTTTATCTTAGGAGATCCAGCTTGGTTTGGAGAGGATGTGACAAATACCTTAAAAGAGTTAGCTTTTGATCTTGGAGCCAAAGCCAGTATCTATAGACAATTAAATCCTTTAGGGACAGGACATGCCATAATGTGTGCAGAAGATTCTCTTTCTGGACCTGCGGTTGTCGCTTATGCAGATACATTAATTAGAGCAGATTTTGATTTAGACATAAATGCGGATAGTGTTATTTGGACTAAAAAAGTTGACAATCCCGAAGCCTACGGCGTAGTGAAACTAAATGAAAATAATGAAATTACAGAACTAGTTGAAAAACCCACTGAGTTTGTAAGTGACCAAGCGGTTATCGGTATTTATTATTTTAAAGATGTTGCAGAACTAAAAAAAGAGTTACAACATGTAATTGATAATAATATTATAAATGGTGGTGAATACCAAATAAACGATGGTATAAAAAGAATGATGGCTCAGGGTAAAGTTTTTAAAACAGGTGCAGTTGATGAATGGATGGATTGCGGAAATAAGGAGGTAACTATAGAAACCAATCGTAGAATGTTAGGCTTCTTAAATAAAAGCAAGGAGAATTTAGTTTCAGATACTCTTAACTTAAACAATTCAAAAATTATCGAGCCTTGTTTTATAGGAGCAGGAGTTACCTTAAAAAACAGCACAGTTGGTCCCTTCGCTTCGATTGGAGCAAATACTATTATAGAAGACAGTAACGTTAAAAATAGTATAATACAAAGTCATACACTTATAAAAAATGCTATCTTAGACAATGCTATGATTGGGAACCACGCAATTTTTGATGGTAATTTCACCAATGTTAGTATTGGGGATTATTCAGCTTTAAAATAAAAATAATTGAAAATTAAATTTATAGTTATAACTCTTTTTTTAATTGGGATTGTATGGGTTCCAATAAATACCTATGCACAAGACCGTCCTTTAAACGATGATTTAGGAAACACAAGCGATACTTTCCAAGAAAACTTTTTCGAAGGACTAAAACAAAAAAGTATAGAAAATTATGAACTGGCTTTAAATGCACTTGATAAAGCTGAAGTTGCAGCGAAAGATAATCAAGAAAATAAAGCAGTAGTTTATTTTGAAAAAGGTAAAAACTTGGCCGCTTTAAAACGTTATAAAGAAGCTGAAAATAATTATAACCGTGTTTTAGAATGGAGTCCAGAAAAGATAGAAGTTTTGGAAGCTTTATATGAGATCTATTATGAAGATAAAAACTACGATGCTGCTATCTTATTAGTTGAAAAATTAATATTACAAGATTCGGATTATAAAGAAGATTTAGCTAATTTATATCATCGCACAAAACAATATGATAAGGCATTAGTCATATTAGACGAAATAGACGAAGATTGGGGTGAAAGTAATTATAGAAATGCACTGCGATCTCAAATTTATCGAGTTACTGGAAACTCTTCGCAGGCAATAAGTAAGCTAGAAAAAAAAATAGATAAAAATCCTAAAAGCGAGCAAGAATACCTCAATTTAATTTTTTTATATAGTGAAGATGGTAATTCCGAAAAAGCCTTTGAAATTGCAAAAGAACTTATCAAACAAATACCGAACTCTCAGTTAGTTCATTTTGCTTTATATAAGTATTATTTAGAAGATGGTGAATCTGAAAAGGCTATTAAATCTATGAATATTATATTTTCTTCCAATCAAATAGAGCTCAAAAAGAAGAATAGAGTTTTAGAAGATTTTCTTTTATTTGTTAAAAACAACCCTAGTTATAAAACTAAAATTAATGGATTAATCACTAATGGATTAAAAGGTGGCGATAGTCACACTTATTTATTGTTAGGAGATTTTTATTTATTGGAAGGGGATAAAGAAAAATCTCTAAACTTTTATAAAGAAGGAATTAAAAGTGACCCTGACAACTTTGGCCTATTAAAAACCACCATATTATTGCAAATTGAAGTTGAGAAATATAAAGAGGCTATTGTATTAAGTGATGTTGGATTAGAAATATTTCCTGCTCAACCTTTACTATATTTAGTAAACGGAGTTGCAAACAATGAATTGAAAAATATCGATCAAGCGATTGAAATTTTAGAAACAGGATTGGATTATTTATTTGATGACCCTAAAATGGAATACGATTTTTATCAACAATTAACTATTGCTTATACTTTAAAAGGAAACACAAAAAAAGCAAAATTGTACCATAAAAAAGCTTCAGAATTATCGATTATCAATCAAAAAAAAATTAAACCTTAAAAATGAACTTAAAACTTAGTGTGTTTTTATTGATGTTTTTATTGATTACTTCTTGTGGTGGTGGTAAAATGATTGTTGGATCGGAGATTGCTAACCCTATTATGTCTTCAAAAGATATTATTAAAACGCATGACGACGCCCAATCCGACTTTTCTATCATTGCTGCTAGAATACATGTAGTTTATGAAAGAGATAATGACATACAAAGGCTTACGGTTAGTTTGCGAATGGAGAAGGACAAAAAAATATGGATTAAAGCTTCTCTTTTAGGAGTTACACTTGCGAAACTTTATATTACACCAGCATCTGTTCGTTATTACGAAACTATTTCTAATACTTATTTCGATGGTAATTTTTCATTATTAAGTGACTGGTTAGGTACCGAAATAAACTTTGAGAAAGCACAAGGGATCTTATTGGGTCAATCCATTTTCGAATTGGATAATACATATAAAACAGATGTTGTTGATAATAAATACAGGTTGCAACCAAAAGTGCAGTTTCATGATTTTATTCATTCTCTACTTGTGAATCCAGACAATTTTAAAATTGCTTCTGAATCTTTATCTCAACCAATAGACAACAGAATCTTTATTATTAACTATGGAGATTATCAACTCATAGAAGGTAGTTATTATCCTTCAGAAATTAAAATTTTTGCTATACAGGAAGAGGAACAAACTAAAATAGTAGTCAACTATAAAAAGATAGATTGGAATGTGTCTATTCGTTTTCCGTTTACTATTCCTAATGGTTATAAAGAAATTCAACTAAATTAAATGACTGATTTCTATAAATATCTTTTTGTTTTTTTATCTTTTTTTTATTTTAATTCAGGGATTTCACAGGTTAATAAGCAGAAAGATTTAGAAGAAAAAAGGCAAGCTATACTAAACGAAATTAAACAAATTAATAATTTGTTATTCGCGACTAAAAAAGAAGAAAAATCAGTTTTAACTCAAGTAGAAGATTTAAATAGTAAAATTAAAGCTCGTCAAAATTTAATTAGAGTTACCAACCAACAAGCAAATTTCCTTTCTCGGGAGATCAACAACAACCTAACAAAAATTAATCTCTTAGAAACCGAATTAAAAGATTTAAAAGAAGATTATGCATCGATGATTTTAAAATCATACAAAAGTAAATCTCAGCATAGTAGAATTATGTTTTTATTATCTTCTGAAAGTTTTTTACAAGCATATAAGCGACTTCAGTATATGAACCAATATGCTAAACACCGAAAATTACAAGGAGAGAATATTAAGAAAAAGTCTATTGTTTTAGAAGAATTAAATCAAGTATTAACTGAAGATAAAAACAAAAAAGAAATTCTTATAGATGACAATAAACTAGCGAAAACAAAACTTTCAAAAGAACTAGAAGATCAAAGTCAGCTAGTATTGGCTTTAAAAAAAGACGAAAATAAATTTGCTCTTCAAATACAAAAAAAGCAAAAAGAAGCTATTAAAATAGATCGAGAAATTGAAAAATTAATCAGAGATGCAATTGCAGCTGCTAATAAGAAAAATGCAAAGAAAAGAGGTGCTAAATTAGGTTCATCAAAAAAGTTTGCACTTACACCCGAAGCCAAACTAATTGCAGTCGATTTCACAAAAAATAAAGGAAAACTCCCTTGGCCAGTAAAAAATGGAGTCGTTGTTAAACGTTTTGGAAATACCCAACATCCACAATTACCCAATGTGACCACCTACTGCAGTGGCGTTGAAATTACTACCGACAAAAACGCTAAAGTTAGAGCTGTTTTTAATGGAGAAGTGATGGAAATTCAGAAAATTAAAGGAGCAGCAAAAGCTGTTTTTATTCAACATGGTAATTATATAACCATTTACCAAAACATGATTAACGTTACCGTTAAAAAAGGTGATAAAGTTATGACCAAACAAGAAATAGGATCTGTAGCCACTAAGGGAAGTTCCGGTAAATCGATACTTAAGTTTTTAGTTTATCAAAACGACAAAAAAATGAATCCTGCCAGCTGGATTTATAAGCTATAGCCCATCAAAATATCTTATTTCTCACCGGCATTATTTTCACATTATTTAAAAAATACCGTTAAAGAACTTTATGTTATTTTTTAATAAATTTTATAAATAGCTCGTTAGGTCTTCTTTCTAAAATGGAATTATAGGAATCTTCTATAATTTCAAGTTTGAAATAAGGTTTAAAATAGGGAATGTATTCTTTTTTAGTTCCGCCAAATGGAGGATGATCGTCAAAAAGTGGAATATTAAATAATAACCCTACTAGTTTTCCATTATTAAACAATAATTCACTCATTTTTGAAGCATATTTTGGTCGGAGACTAGGATGAATTGCACAAAAAAAAGTTTGCTCAATGATGAGCTCAAAAGAATCCTTTAATCCAAAAAAATCAGTTTTTATGAGATGATGATTTGGAAAACTTGGTACTCTTTTTTGAAAGTTAATTAATACTGTTGAGGAGATATCCACAACATAAACATTTTTAAATCCTAGTTTATGAAGATATTCAGCTTCATAAGAGTTCCCTCCGCCCGGAATTAATATTTTTAATTCCTTATTTGTTAATTGATCAAAATATTTTTTTAATGGAGTTGAAATATACCCGATATCCCAACCAGTTTCCCCAGATTTATATTTGTTGTCCCAAAAAGCTTCACTTAAAACCATTTAGTAGTTTTATATAAATTTATTTATTGTTAGGAGGAACAACTTTATGTTCCCAACTCATAATTCCTCCTAATAAATTAAATGTATTTTTAATACCTAAAGATTCTAAAACCTGGCAAGCAGTAATACTTCTGGTACCACTTCTACAATAAACATAATAATTCTTGGTTGTATCGAACTTTTCAGATTCTTGCATGAAATTATTAGATTCAAAAAGGTCTAATAATATGGAGTTCTCAATAATTCCTTCTTCCCATTCTATCGAAGTTCTACAATCAATAATAACTGAATTTGTGTCACTTTCAATTTGGTTCTTAAATTCTATAGGAGTAATGTTTTTCATATTTATTTTTGATAATTAAGTTTTTTCTGTTTCAGACTTTTGCAAAAATAGGTAGCTTTTATATATTAAAGAGTAACAAAGGTCACGATTATAATTTAGTTAAAATCGGCTACAAAAATTGCTAGTTACTATAAATATTTTGATTTATCTATAATATTGTTGTTGGGCAAACAAAATTTGAAAGTATTGCTTTGGTTTCTTTAATTGCTTTATATCCACCTCTTATATCAGTTACTTTTTTTACACCCTTTGCTTTAAAAATTGATGAAGCAATTAGAGAACGATATCCTGTTTTGCAATGCAGGAAATACTCTTTTTTAGGATCAATTTCAGCAAAATTAGTATGAATAAAATCCAAAGGGAAATTCGCTACTCCTAAAACATGTTCTGATAAATATTCAGATTCTCTACGCACATCAATAGGTTTTTCAACAGACCCTTGAGCCAGCATATTTGTAAATTTATCAGCCGATATAGAACCTATATAGTCAACATCAAAACCCTTTGCTTTCCAATTAGTAAGCCCTCCATTTAAATACCCTAAAGTTTGATCATATCCAACCCTAGAAAAACGAGTAACAATTTCATTAACACGTAATTCATCATCAGCAATAAATATAATTTTTTGGTTAATATCTGAAATAATAGCTCCAACCCAAGGGGCAAAATTTCCATCAATACCAATATACCAAGAACCTGGAACTGTACCTTCATTAATATAAGATTCTTTAGAGCGAGTATCAATAACTAATATGTCTTTTTGCTCACTCATATTTTTAAATGTTGAGGCGTCTAAAGATGTTGTTCCTTTATGTAATACTTCATCAATACTGGTATTTATTGATTTATTCATTCTAACATTATTTGGAAAATACTGTGGTGGTGGTTTTAATCCAGAGGTTACCTCATCAATAAACTCCTTTTTCGTCATATCTTCTCTTAAAGCATAATTGGTTTTTTTTTGATTTCCTAAAGTATCAAAAGTATCTGTACTCATGTTTTTACCACAAGAGGAACCTGCACCATGATTTGGATATATAATTATATCATCTGGTAGGATCATTATTTTATTTCTTAGCGAATCGAATAAATGACCTGCTAAATCTAATTCCGTCAAGGCGCCTTGTTTTACTGCTAAATCTGGCCGACCAACATCACCAATAAATAAAGCATCACCAGTTAATACATATGGAGTTTCACCATCTTTATCAGTTATTAAATAAGAAGAAGATTCCATTGTATGACCGGGAGTATGTATTAATGTAACTTTCCCATCTCCAATAAAAAATTCTTCACCATCTACCCCATTATAAATATCATATTCTGCAGTTGCATTTGGACCAAAAACAATTTTTGCTCCAGTTTTTTGAGCTAAATCATATTGACCAGAAACAAAATCAGCATGGAAGTGAGTTAAAAAGATATATTTTATTTTTGCTCCATCCGATTCAGCCATTCTTAAATAGGGTTCCGTTTCTCTTAATGGATCGACTATTGCCGCTTCTCCATTGGACTCAATATAATATGCCATTTCTGCAATGCATCCTGTAAATAATTGTTTTACTTTCATCTTTTACTGCTTTACGCGATTTTATTAAAATACCTCTAAATCATTCTGTTTTAAAATTAAAGAACTATATAACATGGGAATAATTTTTTATAACTTACTAAAAAAACACTGTTCAATATACAAAAGTAGGCAATACAAATAGTTTTTGTCTTTGCTATTCATAGAATTCCGAAATTTTATTTAAGGATTTCCTTTTTATATCTGGAACGTAAGTTGGAAATTTAGGATAGCCTACTGGAAGTAACAGAAATGCTCTTTCATTGCTTGGTCTATTTAGAATTTTTGATAAAAAACTCATTGGACTTGGTGTATGTGTAAGCGTAACTAGACCTGCATTATGAATAGCGGAAATTAACATACCGCAGGCGATACCAACAGATTCGTTAACGTAATAGTTATTTTGCTTATTTCCGTTTTCATCTAAATTGTAAGCTTTTTTAAAAACAATAATTAACCAAGGAGCATCTTCTAAAAAGGGTTTATTCATGTTTGTTCCTAATGGTTCTAGGTCTTTTTTCCAACGATCACTCATTCTAGAATCGTAGCTTTCTTTTTCTTCAATTTCTGCTTCTTTTCGGATTTGTGATTTTATGAGTGGATTGGATATTGCACAAAATGTCCATGGTTGTTTATGTGCTCCTGAAGGGGCTGTTGATGCACTATTAATTATGTTTTTAATTAATTTTTTAGGGACCCGTTTATCTGAATAATCCCTTACCGATCTTCTTTTGTCAAGCCATTTATAAAACGATTCACTTTTAGAAATCAGTTCATCTTCTGAATACGTATCTATATGGTAGGAGATATGTTTAAAGCCATTGATAGCTATATGATCTGGAGTATTCATATTTAGAGATTATATTAATAATTTGTTGGATCTAATTTATGAAAAAGAAGGAGAACTCATAACACTAAATAATGTTATGAGTTATTAATCTTAATATTTTTAATTGAGCTCCATTTTACCTTGGTCTTCAAAAAATCACCGCAACTGTTGTTTAAATCCTATAAGATTATGTAAACCTTAAACCTTTTTCTTTTAAATTACTTAGAAGCAAAAGTAACAAAGGGTTTCATTCAAAAAGAGCGCTTTTTAGTTTGTGCTTAAATGGGGTTTAATTTATAAGTAGCTTTCTTATAGTTGAAAGATTATCAAATCAATTTTGACGTATTTATTTATTTTTCAAAAAATCGGGATCATATTTTACAAAAAAATTAATCCAAATTATTTTTGATAAAGCATATATACTTAAAGAAAAAACTATAAATGATACTATAACTGAAATTAATAAAGTGCCAGGACCCATATTTGGGAAGAACATTAATTTCAGCACGCAAACAGCAATAAATAAGGCCACACCCAAAGCATAGGCTACATAATAGGAACCTTGAAAGAACCAGGGTTCAATATTGTATTTAAGTTTGCATTCTGAACAATTTTCTTTGACCTTCCCCATTCCTGAATATGAGTAGGGACGACCTTTGTAAAAATCACCTTCATTACACCTTGGACATTTTAACCTTAAAATACTGTATAATTTTGTTCCTTTACCTAGCATTTTTTTCTTTTTGCAAATGTAAAACACACAAGCGTAACATACTGTAAAAGAGTTAAAATAAAAGTAAAAAACAGTCTATTTTTATAACAACTTCCTTCAAAAATAAAATTTAACTTATTTAATTTCTTCGATATTTTCTATAATTATCTTATCTCTTTCTTTATAAATAGATACTATTTTAGTAAATCCTTTGTTTTTATATTTGTATTTTATTTTTGAGAGCAGCTCATTTTTTCTTGTAATTTGTAATTCACTAACCCTACTTTCTTTTTTTACTTCTCCCCCAAATATAACCTCTTTATCTGTTCCTTTTAAAGAAGGAAATACAAATTCTTTAGGGATATTAAATAATTGTTGAGCCATATAAAAAGCTTCGTGCCATTGCATTTCTGGGAGGGCTAATATTTCAGTATTAATTGGATTACTTGCAGTACCACTTATAGTTTCGGAATAGTTAACTGTTGGAAATAGCAATAGTAATTCTTCGCCATATTTTTTTGCTGAAATTCCTTTTTCTGGAGGAAAATATTGTGAAAGGTATCCATTGAATGCAAATCCTTTTTTATGATTGAATTCAATATGATCCATACCGCCATAAATTTCTCCAACTTTCATTGTTGGATTTAATTCAGATGAAATTATTTTCACTTTCGTACCATAAGGCATAATGGCTATTTTTTCACTTTGTAAATTAGCATATTCTCTTAAACTTAATCCTGATGTTGAGGTAACATATAAATAGTCAATTTCTGTATTTTTATCATCAGTTATAAGATCAATGATTGCGATATCGTCATCAGAATTTATGATGTTTTTTGGTGAAGAATTTTCTTTATTTTTACAAGAAAGGATCAATGTAATACTAACTAAAGCAATTTTTAAATTTTTTACTGTGTTCATACTGTGAGTTATTAGGTTAATAATTTTTTTTAAGTAATTTTCTCACATATATATTTAAAATTCAATTTTTAGTTGAACAGCTACCACCTTCTCTTTTGTTGCTTTACCTTTATCAGTGTTAAGGTTCGAAATAGAAATTCCCAATAATCGTACCGAATTTTTCATACCCGATTGAAATAACAAATCTTTAACAGTTTCTACTATTACATCCTTATCTGATATATAATAGGGTAATGTTTTACTTCTAGTTTGCAAGGTGAAATCACTGTATTTAATTTTAAGAGTGATTGTTTTTCCGGCTACTTTACTTTTTTTAAGTCGTTTTTCTACCTCTTTAGAAATATCTTCTAGTTTTTTTATCATAAATATTTCTGAAGTAATGTTCTCACTAAAAGTACGTTCGGCAGCTAAAGATTTACGTGTTCTAGAAGATTTAACCTCACTAAAATGTTTTCCTCTTACAACGTGATAATAAAAATGACCATTTTTTCCAAAATGCGTGTTTAAAAATTCTTCTGTTTTCTGTTTTAGATCATTTCCTGTAAAGATTCCAAGACGGTACATTTTTTTTAGCGTTACCTTTCCAACACCATGAAATTTCTTTATTTCTAGCTGTTCTAAAAAATCAATAACCTCACTTGGAGGTATTGTTTTTTGTCCGTTGGGTTTATTAATATCACTAGCAACTTTCGCAATAAATTTATTGATAGATATTCCAGCTGAAGCATTTAAGCCTGTTTTTTCTTTTATTTTTTTTCTAATTTCTTTCGCTATTAATGTAGCGCTTGGAATTCCTTTTTTATTATGTGTAACGTCTAAATAGGCTTCATCTAATGATAGTGGTTCAACTTTATCAGTAAATTCAAAAAAAATTTTTCTAATTTGATCTGAGACTTCGTGATAGCGTTTAAAATTTGATCTGACAAAGATAAGTTCTGGGCAATTTTTTAAAGCTATAAAACTACTCATAGCAGACCGGACGCCAAATTTTCGAGCCTCATAACTAGCAGCACTTACTACACCACGTTCAGAATTCCCTCCAACAGCAACTGGTTTTCCTCGTAATTCGGGTTTATCCAGTTGCTCTACAGATGCATAAAACGCATCCATATCAACATGTATTATCTTTCTTTGGAGAAGTTCTTCCTTCATCCTATAAATTTATAATATATTAGACACATAATAGTAGTTATGAACTTAAATCAGATTAAAAGCTATAGAATTGTATTTGATCATAAAGGAGTAAATGAGTCTTATGCGAATAAAAAGAGAAAAACTCACTTTGGAGAACTAAAAATCTTCACAAAAAATAGTTATGATTGAGATTGAAAGAAAATTTTTAATAGTTTCAGATAACTATAAAAAAGAAGCACACAAAGAGACCAGGATCGTTCAAGGGTTTCTAAACACTCATAAAGAGCGTGCAGTTAGAATTAGGACAAAGGGAACGGAAGCTTTTATTACCGTAAAAGGAATCTCCAATAAAAAAGGAACTACTAGATTCGAATGGGAAAAAGAAATTCCCTTAGCGGAAGCCGAAATGCTATTAAGATTATGTGAACCTAATCTTATTGAAAAAATAAGATATGAAGTTAAAAAAGGAATTCACTTTTTTGAAATAGATGAATTTTTTGGGGATAATGAAGGGCTAATAATAGCAGAAATTGAATTATCGGACGAGAATGAAGCGTTTATAAAACCCGATTGGTTAGGTAAAGAGGTAACTGGTGACGTTCGATATTACAATTCGCAGCTTTCTAAAATGCCTTATATGAATTGGAAACTTTAATTTATAGCAACTAGTTCTATAATTTGTTCAATAGTTTTTAAATCTGAAACACTTTCGGTTCCTCCCTCAAAGAAAGAAGTAGAATTTTCCTTTTTTTGAAGCGTTGCAGATAAATGTATACTAGAAAAACCTTGGTCTTTAAAACAGAGTGCGTTTTCAAGATTAATCCCACTTCCTGGCATAATTTCAATTTTACCATTGGATAATTTATTCATTTCCTGTAATAAGGCCAGACCATTATAAGCAGTCTGTTTTTGACCAGAACTCAATACTCTCTTTATTTTTAAATCGATTAATTGGTCTAAAGATTCAATGGCATTTTCGGTACAATCAAAAGCTCTGTGAAATGTAAAGTCCATTCCTTTTGCAGCATTGATTAATCGCTTAGTTGCACTTATATTAATTCTATTTTCTGAAGTTAAAACTCCACTTACTACTCCTTGACAACCTGTATTATTACAAAAATCAATAGTACTAATCATCTTGTTTAATTCAAATTCTGTATAGCAAAAACTTCCTTTTCGTGGTCTAATTAACACATGGACAGGAATATTCAATTCAGCAATTACTTTTTTAATTAATTGTCGCGATGGGGTTAATCCACCAAAAGCAAGTTGCGTACACAACTCAATGCGATGAGCTCCTCCTTTTTCAGCAGTTAGAGCACTTTCAAAAGAATTGGCACAAATTTCTACTATCATTCTATAATTATTTCATCAATAAAAGTCCAAGCTTTATTACCTGCTCCTTGTTTATCTTCAGGGATAATTCCATAGTTAGGAATTACAATTTTTATAAACCGTGTGTCTATTTTATTAAAATCAAGATAAACATCAATAATAATTTTATCATTTTTTAGTTCAACATTCCTTAAAAGGGCATATGTTTTTCCATCTTCAGAACTATAAAGACTCATTTTTTTTGGAGCATAAATCCATTGTCCTGTAGCGTTATAAAAACGGGTTTCAAAGGTTTTTATAGTTGTTAACTCGCCTAAATCAATAGTAATTTCTACATCCTCTTCCCAAAAGCCCAACCATTCTTTATCTCCATATCTCTGATTATTCCCATTAACACCATTAATTAACGCTTCTTTTCCTCCGGCATTATAAGCTTTATGAGGAAGTATATTTAAATCCACTTTTCCAGTGATGGCTTTGTGATATTTAATTGTCTCAGATAAAGGATCACTTACCAATTCATTATTTTTAAAAACACCCGCATGAATTGTAGTGTTTTTAGTAATTGAAATACTTCCTGAATATAGTTTTGAGTGCTTGTCTAAAGCTGTTCCGTTGCTTGTATATTTTATTTCAATTCCTTCTAAAGGAGTTTTTAATTGATAACTAACCAATCCGTTTTTTTTCACTAATTCTCCTTCTAATTCATACAAATGGTTTGCATAATTAACATTTAAAACATTAAGTCTCTTTAAAAAAGGTTCTAGTCTGTATAGAAATTCTGGATAACCTGTTTCCATGTTTTTTGTTGCTCCACTCCACAATACTTCACTCATAGCCAAAATTCTTGGAAAAACCATATATTCTACTTGGTCTTCAGTCTTCATATATTCAGTCCAAACGTTTCCTTGAGCTCCTAATACATATTTTTTCTCTTCTTTAATTAATTCAGGAGGGATAGGATTGAAACTATACACTTTTTTTAAAGGTAGGAATCCTCCAATTGCTAAAGGTTCATCTAGACTATTTGACTGATAATGATCAAAATAAGCATGGGAGTTAGGAGTAAGTATTACATCATGCCCTTCTTTGGCGGCATCAATAGCGCCTTGAGTACCACGCCAAGACATCACCGTAGCATTAGGCGCAAGACCTCCTTCTAAGATTTCATCCCAACCAATTATTTTTTTCCCTTTACTATTTAAAAATGTTTCGATTCTGGTAATAAAATAACTTTGCAATCCGTGTTCGTCTTTTAAATCGAAATCTTTAATTAATTTTTGACAATGATTACATTCTTTCCAATGTTTTTTTGGAGCCTCATCGCCTCCAATGTGGATATATTCTCCTGGGAATAAATCAATCACTTCAGTCAATACATTTTCTAAAAAAATAAAAGTCTGTTCATTAGGACAGTAAATATTTGGAAATACACCCCAAGTTTTCGCAACCGGGACCTGTTCGCCACTACAACCTAATTCTGGGTAAGCGCTAATTGCTGCCTGAGAATGACCCGGAATTTCAATCTCTGGAATGATGGTTACTTGATGTTTTTTAGCAAATTCTACAATTTCTTTAATATCTTCTTGGGTATAAAAACCACCGTATTTTTTACCATCATATTTTACAGGGGAATCATTAAAATGACCAATTAATGTTTCTTCACGATAGGCGCCAATTTCAGTTAATTTTGGATATTGTTTTATTTCAATTCGCCAACCTTGATCTTCTGTTAAATGCCAATGGAAATAATTCATTTTGAGCATCGCCAAATTTGCAATGTATTCTTTTACAAACTCTTTTGAAAAAAAATGCCTTCCAACATCTAAATGCATTCCTCTATATTTAAACTTAGGCGCATCTTTAATACAAACTTTTATAATATAAAATTCTTTTTCTTGAAAGCCTTTTTCTTTTTCTAGTGATATCGGCATGAGTTGCCTTAGAGTTTGTATCGCATAAAAAGCTCCTGAAGCATTTTTTGCTTTTATAAGTATACCTGTATCGGAAACAGATAATGTATAACCTTCTAAAGGCAGTGTGCTATCTTTTTTAATTACAATAGCTGCTGTTTCTTCTGAATTATTTTTCATTAAAAAAGAACTTCCGTTTTGGATATAATTTACTAGAAATTCTCCAGCAACGGTAAATTCTCTCTCGAAAAAAACGCTGGAGTTTTCGGTTATTTTAAAATAACCTTTTTTTATTTCTAATTGTTGAGGTTTAGGAATTAAAGGTGGAACTAAATCTAGATTTTTAACTTCATTAGATTTACATCCCAAAAATAATGCAAATCCTACCAATAATAGAGAATAAATTAATTTTTGCATTAGTTCCGGATAAATTGGTTGAGTGTTTTAAAATTAATTTTTGAAACTACCTTAGCATCTGTTTTAAACTGAATATATTTTGAAACTCCAGGTAGTATGTCGAAAAAATTATCCTGCCAAGTTCCTTTTTTTTCAGAAAATAAAAATACATTTTTTTGTAAAGTTTCTGATTTTAACTTTATTAAAAAGCCATCCTTGTTTTTAACTGTTTCAATAGTTAACGGATCGTTTATTAAATTTAAATCTTTGGGTTTAGCAAAATAATGGTAGTATTCAGATTCACCAAAAATTATTTTTAAAAAAGTATTGTTATGATCGAAATCTTTATTTTTTAATTGGTATTTGTAAACAACTTTACTGCTATTTATAGGACTTGAAACAAGCGCTACTTCTTTAAAAAGAACCTTCCCATTAAAATTTAAATGACTAATTTCAAGCGCATCTTTAATTTCAGAAAAGGTGTCGTTGATAATGTATACATCTAATTCTTTTTCATTTTTTGAAGTTGAAATAACAACATTCTTAAAAGCTTTTTTTGCTTGATAATGCAATGCTTTCCAATTTCCCAAACCATCAATACTTGACCAAGAAACTGCAGGCCAACAATCGTTTAATTGCCAATATAAGGTTCCCATATTATAAGGTTTAGCTCGTCGATGTGCATAAATACCTTTTGTAATTCCGTGAGCTTGCAATAACTGACTCATATACACATAATCTTCTCCTTTTGTGGGAACAGGAAAGTCACGTGCCATATATTCTTTTATCAAATCAAAACCTCTTGCATGCTTTTGGTGTGTTGAAAAGGATGAATGTTTTAAATGAATAGAATCTTGTTCTGTAAAATACTGGATGGCTTCATAACTGGGAAAAGATTGAAACCCAAACTCACTCATAAATCGAGGTACTTCCTCTTCATAATGTTCAAACGGATATCCATCATGCCAAACCCACCAATCGTGAGCATCGCCCTCAAATTGGTAGCGTTGATCACCACGGCCATATTTAGGAGAGCTTTCCCAATACGAAACAGATGGATGTAAACTGTCTATAACTTGAGGTAAAATATGATTGAACACCGCATAATACCCCTCCCATATTTCTTGTTGTTGAGCTTCTGTTTTATCATTTTTCCAACCCCAACGATACCAACCTTCACTATTTTCATTATTTCCGCACCATAATGCAATGCTGGGATGTTGACGTAATCTTTTTACATTTTCGATAGCCTCTTGTTTTACATTTTCTAAAAAAGCATCATCTCCTGGATACATTGCACAGGCAAACATAAAGTCTTGCCAAACAAGTATGCCTTTTGCATCACAAAGTTGATAAAAGAAATTATCCTCATAAACTC
>Ga0209092_10000398_pt1 | contig 42276 bp, 70 predicted proteins | sample FraStrMetagenome_FD_187446 | JGI IMG/M metagenome (GOLD analysis project Ga0209092, IMG submission 187446) | Marine eukaryotic phytoplankton communities from Arctic Ocean - Fram Strait ARC3M Metagenome (SPAdes) (version 2) | ecosystem: Environmental > Aquatic > Marine > Oceanic | place: Fram...
TTAGCAATCTGGTTAAGGAAAAGGTTTGAAATAAAATGGTAAGAGAAACACTAGAACTAAATTCAAGTTCAAAGATCAATGTTCGAGGACTAAACATTTGGTATGATGATCATCATGCTATTATTGACGCAGACTTGCAAATACGCAAGAACAATGTTACTGCTCTAATTGGTCCAAGTGGGTGTGGTAAAAGCACATTCCTTAGAGCATTGAACCGTATGAACGACTTTGTTGATATTTGCAAAACCAAAGGAAGTGTAGACATTGACGGTACTGACATTTACCGTACACAGTACACAAACGTGAACAACCTACGTAAAAGTGTAGGTATGGTGTTTCAAAAGCCTAATCCTTTTCCAAAAAGCATCTATGAAAACATTGCATATGGTCCTAAACTACATCGTATGTACGAAACAAAAGAACAGTTAGATGCTATCGTAGAAGACAGTCTAAAGAAAGCAAATCTTTGGCATGAAGTAAAAGATAGATTGCACGACAATGCATTTGGCCTTAGTGGTGGACAGCAACAGCGACTATGTATTGCTCGTAGCCTTGCAGTTGATCCACAGATACTACTGTTGGACGAACCGTGTTCAGCACTGGATCCTATCTCTACACACGCAATTGAAGAACTTATACTAGAGTTAAAGAAGAACTATACTATTGTTATTGTTACTCACAACATGCAACAAGCAAAACGTATTTCAGATACAACAGCGTACTTCCATTTGGGAGAGATCATAGAAAAGGGTACCACAAAGAAAATCTTTGGCAATCCTAATCATAGAAAAACTAAAGCCTACGTAAGCGGAGACTTTGGCTAATAAGTACAGAAAGACGTTTCGGCGTCTTTTTTCTTGACTTTTAAACCATTTACATATATACTATACAAACACTAAGAAATTAACCATCCATAGCGGAAAGGATACAGTTTGAAGATGAAAATAATCGCAGGGAATAGCAATAGGGTGTTAGCACAAGATATTGCAGAACACTGTTTTGCTGGACTAGTGCCAGCTACAATATCAACATTTGCAGACGGAGAAACAAGTGTTGAGTTTGAAGAAAACGTTAGAGGTGAAGATGTGTTTATTATACAAAGTACATCATCCCCTGTAAATGATAGTTTAATGGAACTGTTGATTATGATTGATGCGGCAAGACGATCAAGTGCTAGTCGTATTACTGCTGTTATTCCTTACTTCGGTTATGCTAGACAAGATCGTAAGAGTGCAAGTCGTACTCCTATTACAGCAAAGTTAGTTGCTAACTTATTAGTTACAGCAGGCGCAGATAGAATCCTTACAATGGATCTACACGCAGGACAGATACAAGGGTTCTTTGATATTCCAGTGGACGATTTAACAAGCCGTAAAGTATTTGCCAAAGACATCAAATATAAAGTTAACACAGAAGAGCCGACAGTGTTTGTATCACCAGATGCAGGTGGTGCTGTTAGAGCTCGTAAGTTTGCAGACATGTTCCACGGGGACATTGCTATTGTAGACAAACGCAGACCTGAAGCAGGCAAGAGTGAAGTAATGGCGTTGATTGGTGATGTTGAAGGCAAACATGCTATTCTAGTTGACGATATTGTTGACTCAGGCGGAACGCTATGTAGTGCGGCCAAAGCAATTATGGACGCAGGCGCATTGTCAGTTCGTGCATATATTACACATGGTGTATTGTCGGGCGAAGCATGTAACAAGGTTGAAAAGAGTGTGTTAGACGAATTAGTAGTTACAGATAGTATCAACGATCGTTGTCCTAAGAACTGTAAAAAGACACGACAGGTTAGTGTCGCGCCTTTGTTTGGTGAAGCAATACGTAGAGTGTCAAACGAAGAAAGCGTTAGTAGTTTATTTTCCTAACGCTGTTTCAATGTGTTTGATGTATTCATCAATACTGTGATCGCTAAATGAATCTACCTTACCAGCCTTAATACCCATCCATAGTCCACGCAACTTATCTTTGATTCGTTGCCATGAAGTTAAATTACGGACATTACCATAGGCGTTGATGTAGTGTTTAGTACCGTGGTGCTTATATCCCATAAACGTTGGAGGAACACTAGTAACAATATCATTATTGTTCTTCCATCTATTATGCTCGACACATATATTATCACAATAACCTTTCCAACCTACACGAGGAGAACCATAAGTGTATAATTGTACTGGGTCATTTAGTTCAATATTATGTTTGCAACGACTAGACATTATAGTTGCCATTGCCGCTCCTAAACTATGTCCACAAAACCAAAGTGTCTTGTTTAAGTTTGTTTTACGTAATACATCTTCTTCGACCATTGGCCAAAGTTCATCAACTTCTGCTTTGAAACCTCTGTGTACTCGACTCATAGTTTCTGCAAGAACTGGTAGGGCTTTTAAATCTGCTTTGATGTCATTAAATTCTGTAGGTTGTGTTCCTCTACAAGCAATAACAAGATCTGTCTTGTTCATAAATCGATATGCTTGTGCTCCGTCTTTGTCATAAAACTCAATAGTTGTGAAACCTAATTTTTTTGCTTGCTTTTTAGCATCGTCTATGTTATTATATGCTACTTGTGATAGTTTAGCGAATAATAATGATCTTTCTAAAAAACTTAATTTTTGTATACCTTTCATTGTGCCCTCCATTATGTACATTTATTTATTGTTATTGTAACTAAATACAAATATAGGAAAGTAAACCAATGCGTAAAAAAACTAGAAGTATCCTGGATGAACTTAATAATATTGGTAGACCCAAGGATAACGACTTGTTGATCGAAGCATCTGCAAGTAACATCATTGAAAGCTCTATTAACTTATTAAATATGATACATAGAACATATGATCAAGATAATGCATCCGAGTTGGAACGCAGATTTATTAACAGTATTAAATCAGGCGATCCTCGTAAGTTTAAAAGAAGCATAAACAGAATAATGGAGAATAAGAAAAATGATTCTTAAAGAAGGTGGCAACATATTTAAATCCGAGCAAGGACCTCTTACTCAGCGTATTGCAACCAAAGACGTACAAGCTTCAATAGACTTTATAGAAAAGATTACAGGCTTAGTATACGATGAAGAAGATTGGTTAGGTACAACAGGTAAGAAAAACGATCCAGATGGAGAGTTTGAAAAGAATAGTTCCGGCGACTTAGACTTAAACACAGACGCAAGTAAAATTAGCAAAGAACAATTGATTGCTAAACTTACTAGTTGGTTAAAATCAAAAGGCATTGATGACGAAGCTATCATGAACAAAGGCCGCAAGAAGACAGACGGTTGGATTCATAATGCAGGCGATCAAGTTCATTTCCGTACACCTATTGCAGGCAACTCCAAGAATGGTTATGTGCAAACAGACTTTATGTTTACTGACAACCCAGAGTTCCAACGTGGAGCAAAGCGAGGCGGCACACCACAGTTTGGCGGAACAGACAGAGCTATATTGTTATCAAGTATTGCAAGAGGACGAGGCTTAAAATTTAGTCCTAAGTTTGGCTTAGTTGATCCTGCACAAGGCGATGAAGTAGTTGCTTCTAACTGGAATGATATTGCACCTATGCTACTAGGTAAAGGCGCAAAGGAATCTGATACAATTACTGTAGAATCAATGCTTGCTTTTTTAAAGAAAGATCCAAACTATGAAGAGCTTATTGCTCCTTGGAAAGAAACAATGGAGAAGGCAGGTAAACAAGTACCTGAGTCAACATTTGAATCATTAGCCGACAAGCAAATAAATAGAATTGTTACATTAGCGAGCGTATTAGTAAAATGAGATTTGGTGAATTCCGTATATTAACAGAAGCAAAAGTTGGCCGAGAGTATCAACACTTAGAGGACCTAGTGTTTGTTGATGGGTCACAGGGTGCGAACAAAGCCGCAGACATACTAGACACCCTAGGAACAGATAGTTCAGACGTTGCCATTAAGTGGGACGGTAATCCAACTATCTATTGGGGACGTGAAGACAATGGTGAGTTTGTTATGGTTGGTAAGAATGGCTGGGGAAGACAGCGTTCAACATCATCCGCTGACCTTTCTAAGTTTATCAAGAACAGTGGCAAAGGCGAACAATGGCGTGAGAAGTTTGGCAATGATATGGGACAGATATTTGACATACTAAAAGGCTCAACTCCACCAAGTACAAATCAATATGTATACGGAGACTTATTATACCATCCAGGTAATCCATACACAATAACAGATGGTAAAATACAATTTACACCAAACAAAGTAACTTATACTGTAGACGTTAACAGCGATATAGGTAAACGTATAGCACAGTCTAAAGTAGGAGTTACAGTACACACAAGATATAATGCCTTTGGAGACAAAGACGGACAGCCAGTTAATCAAACAGGCGAACTTAATAGTAAAGATGTTGTAGTATTAGGACAAACTTATGTATCGCATCAACCAACTGTTAAGTCAGGTGAAACAGATAGTATACGTAAGCTGGTACAAAAGAATGGAAAATTAATTGATTCGTTCCTTGCTCCAGTGAAAGGGTTAAGTGATATGAAGAACATAATTTATACCTATGTTAACCATATGACACGAACAAAACAATTACAGAATATTGAAAAGGGATTCTTTGATTGGCTAGGCACTAGTAAGGTTAGTGCTAACAAGCAGGCAAAGATACAGGCAATGCATAACGAGTCGCCAAATGCGATTCCAGCTATATTTGGTTTGGTAAAACAAATCATGTTAGCAAAGGATGATATTATAAATCAACTAGACGATGCTGATGCAGACATTAAAGCATCAACAGGCGACGAACGCGGCGGTGAAGGCTACGTTGCTCAAAAATCAAAGATTAAACTGGTTCCACGCTCTAGATGGCAACCAAACTAAAAGGAAACTAAACAATGAAAATGACAGAAATAGTAGAAGGTACAATTGATGACCTTAAACTTCGTGGACATGGTGCAGAGCTAGATAGAGATGACGACGACAGTGTTGCTGTTAAACTAAAAGGCGAACCAATGCAAGTCCAACTTATGAGAATTGAAGACTCAGAAGAAGATGACGATATTAAAAACCCTGTAAGAAGTGTTGTAACTTCCGATGGACAAAAAATTAAAGTTGATCGACCTGAAGCAATATCAATCCTCAAGGCACTTAAAAGCCCAAATGGTAAGCCAGAACAAAAGTTACAGCTTCAAAAGAAAATTCAAGACTCAAAAGGTCTTATAACTATTCTTAATATATTACGTAAGAAAAAGTAATGGACTTTATTCGAGCATTACAAAACGATCAAGATATATCTCCGGACAAAGAGTCTGTAGAGCTACTTGAGAAGTTAGATGAACTACAGTTAGTATTCAACGATCTAGAAGAATTAGATGAAGGAGCATTTGACCGCATTGAACAGCGTGTTGAAGCAAGAGACTTACTTCTTTATAGAATGATTGTAGGACAGAGTAATATGATGCTCACAAAGAAGTTTTTAGAATTAGCACTTAACGGCAAGTCGGTACCAAGTTCAATGGTCAAAGGGTACTTGCCAGCACTTAAAATGCTTGATGATATAGTTACAGCAGGGCCTGGATACGTTCAAATGCTACGCTTACTACATCAGAGAGCCAAAAAAGGCTGATAATAGCCTTTTTTTTGTAAAAAGACTAAATAATAATAAGCACTTCGTAAAGAGCTTACGAATAGTGTCATTAGAGCCGAAGAGGTAACACTCTTCAATTTTATATTAAACAGGAGAAATAAAATGGCAACACAAGCAAAAGTAAATGGTTTAACAACCGCAGGTAGTTTTTATGGATATGATCCAATCATCCTTAAGATTACAGGAACAGGCGTAGCAACAGCAGATACAGCATCAGCAGATGGCGTAGCAGCTTTTACACAGGGTAACCTTTCAAAAGCAATTAGTGCAATTCAAACTCAAATGAGCGTTGTACACGTTGGTGAAAGAGCAAACAACCTAGTATGTGTGATGATTGATTCAGCAACAGCAAATGCATATGTTTCAGCTAACACTGACACAGACGTAGCAGCAGCTGTTAAAGCATTAGTAGATACAGCAACAGGTGTAACATCAACTGTAGCAGCTATCACATTAGCGGCAGGCGACTTAGCATAATTCCTAGCTACCTTTAGGAACCGTGATGTTATAAAGGCGTCACATCAAAAGGCTCACTTTTTAAGTGGGCCTTTTTTTATGGCTATAAGTAATAGTATGAGATTTACATTAAAGACACTTGTCGACATTACACCTACACATGCACGTAGAACAGAAGATAGGTATATGTATAAACAACACCAAAACTATATGACTATGTTTAATACGTTAGGCCTAAGAAGCAATCCTATATCTGTTGTAGTAACAAGTGATGAAGAAGACACTAAAGAATTTGGAAAGAAGTATACTGGCAAGCATACTGTATGGACTGTAGAATTTGAAATAGAGCGTGAGGGTGGCGTTGATTTAGAACTGTTAAAACAAGATTATGACTTGGTACCTTTTATTAACGAGTTAGGCGAAACTGTCACATTCAATAAACATGTATTTCAAACAACCGATTCACAATATAACAACATTGTTTTTGCAAAAGTATGATAAATAAAAGTATACAAGGCACTGAAGGCAATCTTATTTTAAGGCGAACTACGAGTTTACTTAACAAAACTCTTGAGCAGAGTTAATGGAGAAATAGAGATGGCTAAAGCCACCAGTTTAGAAAAAGAAAATTTAGAAGCACATGTTGATTTATGTCAAGAAAGATATAAACAACTTGAAGGCCGCTTAGGCAAAATCGAAGAAAAAGTAGAAGACATTCACAGAGATATCACAGAGGGTCAAACATCATTGACTAAAGTGCTTATCGGAACAGCTGGCACAATCGTTGCTGGTTTATTATCAACAATAATCGTTATATTATTAAACGTTAATTAATCAACTAAATAACTATATGTTATTAAGAGAGATTACCTTACCGCTAGAAGAACTAGACGAAGCTAAGATGGCATGGGCTAAACGTGGCAACAAGGTTGTTCGTAAGTTTAGATGTGCTGGCGGCACACGGCATGGACGTATTGTGTCTAACATTGCACAATGCTTTGCAAGACCTGACATAAAGAAACGTTTGAAACTTAAGGTTACAAAAGCAAGACTAGGTGCCAAGATGTCACGTAAAGCACGTAAGACTAAACGCACTAATTCAGCAAGCCGTAGAGTTGCTCAACTTAATAAGGCAGGTAAGGCAAAGAGAATCTAATGTACTTACGAGAGTTAACATCAATAAGTATAGACGAAGGTGCAACATCCATTTATGGACGTAAAGGCAACCAGAGTACTCGTAAATACAGATGTAGTAGTGGTCCACGTAAAGGACGTATTGTTGCTAAGATGTCAACATGTACAGCACCAAAGAATATTAAGAAGGCAACTACACTTAAAAAAGTAAAAAGAGCAGGCGCCAAGCGCCAGGCTGTTAAAACAGCAAGAACTAAAAGAGCAAATCCTGCTTCACGTAGGTTACCTAAGGTAAACATAAGCATGAGGACTAACCGTAAAAAGTCTAAGGCAAAAAGGATATAATATGAAAATTAATGAAATAACAGAAATGCAAGGAATGAAACCTTCTATTATAAAAAACCTTAAGCCAGGACAGTCGGCAGAAGTTGATCACGGAGACGGCACAAAAACAATGATCGACCTAAAGAAGAATCCTAGTGCATTACAAAAAGATCCAAAGACCAAAAAGGTCACAATGACAAAGAAACAACAACCTGGCGAAAAACCTAATCCGGCTACGCAAGCCAAAAGAGGTGACAAGGTAGTTGTTGCACCACAATGAAACTGAACGAGTTAATTCAGAGCTTTAGTATAGCTCTATCAAACGAGGAAGCAGAGGTATTGAATAAAGTAAAACCTGTGCAACCCCTACAAGGCTTTTCTCCTAGAGAACAAGTCATAATTGAGAACTTGATAAGGAAAAGTCTTGTAAGTAAAGTACTTCGGGACAACATAGTAATGGTGGTGCAAAATGATTTCGGACTTAGCTAGTCAATTAGAAAATTTAATTAACAACAAGTTAAAAGAATACCCTCTACCGGTAGTAAAAGGTAATTCCATACGTATCAAGAACTATGTAGTTAGATACAGTAAGAAAGCTGGCGCTTGGTTAGTATATGATGTAGCAGAAAATATACAAGCAGGTAAGTTCTTTGCTAAGACTAGTGCTATTGCTTTTGCTAAGGTACACGCAAGTGATCAAACAGGAAGTTTAGTTAGAACTGTAGAAAAGTTAGATGATATATTAAGTAAGCATTATCAAGATTGTGTTTTTTACAATCACGGAATGAAACGAACAAAGGACGGATCTAAATACGAAGTATTAGAAACTAGATTCGATATAAGTTACTCATTAGCACAAGATGCCAAGAATCAACTGGATGAACTAATCCTGTGTTAAATGATAAATAAATGTACAAAGAACAACATTTAGGAAAGTTGAACAATGAATATAAGAGAAATTTCAAAACCAATTACAGCAAAGAGCTTGAACGAAAGCCTAGCTAAGAAGTTTGGCCAGCGTCTAAACTTAGAAGAATTTACACTTGGACAGTTACAAGATGCCCAAAACAAATTAAGAACAACACTTAGTCAAGTTGAAACAAAGGAAAGTTTTAACTCAACTCAAAATCCAGCGTATCAAAAGTCAAAACTTTTCCTAGATGTACTTAATGCTGAGATTGGCGAAAGAGCTGACATTGACGAACCAATGCTTGAAGCAACTATTACTGAAGGCGAAGAAGACAAAGCTGAATTAGTAATGGCAGCCAAAGACATGGTTGACAGAGTTACTGGTTGGATGGAAGACACAGCAGAAATGCAAACTGAATCAATGCTTGAACTAGCAGATGCTATTAGAGACGAGATGGGCAGTGAGCAAGCTGAGTCATTTACTAATACTATTAAGCCTGCATTAGAGCAACTATATGCTGAAATGGAAGGCACAAGAGCAGCACTAACAAGTGGTGTTGGTATGCTAACCGGTGAAGGCGACATGCAACAGCCAATGGGCGACGATGACATGGGCGACTTAGGTGACATGGAACCTACTGATGAGTTAGAGCCAGGTATTGATGAGCCTTTAGATGACATGGGCGATGACTTTGGTGCAGACGATGCGGCTGCTGGCGGCGAAGAAGAAGCTGGCAGAGAAAAGCGTGAGTCAGTACAGCGTTCAAAAAAAAAGCTAAAATAGCCGAAGCATTAGACGAGTCTGGTACACTAGTACAAATAATCAAAACAATTAAGCCTGGAACCACTATTACGTGGGACAAACTTAATGGCTATATGAAAAAAGCTGGCGTACCACAGTTTGATTACAATTCATTCAAAGCAACCTACGATAGCAATCCACAACTCCAAAAGTTAGTTAAGTTTGATCCACAAGGTGTAACTATCAATGATAGCTCTATGGATCAAGTAGGTAGCACTACTCCAAGCAATGCTGACACTGTCGGTGATATGGCTAAGAACGCTACAGACGTAGGCGCAGGACTTTAAATTAGTGGTTGACAAAGCTCTTATTTGGTGTTATTATATACACTAATAGGAGCTTTTTTATGACTGATAAAAACACGTATGATTCAATAGTTGAAAATATTAAACAAGTATTAGAAACTTATGTTCAGCCAGCAGTAGCAGGACACGGCGGCGTAGTAAATTACCTTGATTATAATGACGGAGTTGTAACACTCGAAATGAGCGGTGCTTGTTCTGGTTGTGCTATGTCTTCAATGACTTTAAAAGAGGGCATTGAAAGAACTCTTACTGGTATGATCCCCGAAGTAACAACTGTTGTTGGAGTAGACGATCCAAACTCAGGAGTCGATCCATACATGTCAGATCCATTTGGCATGCAGCGTATTCATTTAGAAGACTATGACACAGACTTACAATTACCAAAGGAGCCTAAAGATTGAGCTTAATTATAGAGAAGTACAAATACGAACGACTTAAACGTGTTGAAGTAAACGGTAAACGTAAGTATGCTGCACCAGGAGGCGTACCTGTAGCAAGTGTAACAACTATACTTGACGCTACAAAAGATAAGTCACACTTAATTGCATGGCGCAAACGTGTAGGCGAAAAGAAAGCACAAGAGATTGTAACTGAAGCGGCAGGCGTGGGTACACGTATGCACAAATACCTTGAAGATTATATAGAGTTTGGCGAATGGCCAACTTGTGGTAGCAATCCATATGCACAAAAAGCACACTCAATGGCGTGTGTTATACGTGACGAAGCAATGGGTGATGTAGATGAGATATGGGGAAGTGAAGTTCCCTTATATGTTCCGGGCATCTATGCAGGAACAACTGACTTAGTAGGACAATACAAAGGTCAGCCTTGCATAATGGACTTTAAACAAACTAACAAACCTAAGAAACCTGAGTGGGTGTATGACTACTACCTACAACTTACTGCATACGCATTAGCACACAACGAAGTACATGGCACAAACATACGTGAAGGACATATCTTTATGTGTTCACGTGATTTAGATTATCAACAGTTTGATATATGGCCAGATGAGTTTGATGAGTGGGCGCAGGAGTGGTGGAAGCGTTGCGAAATGTATTATGAGAAACAAGCATAAATACATTATAGAAAGCAACTTAGGAGAGCGCAGTGGCCGTAGTACAAATCAGTCGTATACAAGTCCGTAGGGGACAAGCAAATCAAGGATCAGGTATCCCGCAACTTGCTGGCGGTGAATTTGGTTGGGCAGTTGACGAACAAGAACTTTACATCGGCAATGGCAGTGTTGCAGAAGGCGCACCTCAAGTAGGCAATTCAAAGATACTTACCGAACATGATGACTTGTTCGAACTAGTTGGTACATATTCTTACAAACGAGGTAGTATTGACACTGGCGAAGGTATCTCTGTAGAGCGTACACTTAATTCTAGACTCGACGATATTGTAAGTGTTCGTTCATTTGGATGTGCAGGTGACGGTTCAGATGTTACTGTAGCATTACAAAAAGCATTATACGAACTATACCTAAAACCATCAACACGTAACAATCCGCAGAGCAGAGTAATACTACATGTTGAAGCAGGTATATATAGAATAAGTTCAACAATAAACATACCACCTTACGCAACTATAGTTGGAGCAGGTAAAGAGAAAACTGTTTTTATTAAGACAGGCAACTTTAATATGTTTAAGACTATATCAAGCGATACAACTTACACAGGCGTAGTATCTACTACTATTCCAAATGATGATCCCACAATGTCATATGCTAACAGTGCAAGGTATATTACATTTAAAGATTGTACACTTCAAACAGAATCAGAAGATACCGCGGCATTACTACAATTAAATAGTTGTCGTGACAGTCGCTTTGAAAATGTAAAGTTTGAAGGTAATAAAATATTAAACACAGCAGCTAACCCAGCTGTTGAAATAAGAAGTAAAAGTAATGCTGTAAGATCAGAGTTTAATAGATTCATTGATTGTGAATTTGTTTCTATAGGTAAAGCTATAGTAAGCAATAGTAATATATCACGTAATGAATTTGACTCATGTAAGTTCTTTAACATTACCAAAGCAATTGAATTAGGTGTAACACCAGATGCAACTCAATTCAACGCAACCGACAACAACATTAGAGAGTGTTACTTTGAGACCATAGAGCAACAAGCAATTCATATTGAAAATGGTACACGTAACTCTAGCATCAATAATAGATTTGGTCCTAGTGTTGGTAACAATGGCGGAAGTGAAACAACTGTTGCTCACAGTATAATAAAATTTGGAGAATCAGGCAATATTTCAGTTGACAATGAGTTTGATAGAACGTATAATTTAAGTATTAATCAGGCGTATATAGTTAGTAAACCATATATTCCAGAGGTTGAAGGACCTGCGTTTTATGAACACGAATATACTGAACAAGTTGACCTTGCCCAAATTGGCACACCACAACTATTGTTTAGATTGCCCGCAGATAGTACTAAGTCATTTGATATTGACTACTGGTATAAAACTGATGTTGGCTCAAGAGTGTTTTCAAGATCAGGAACTTTGACTGTGTTTGTAAACAGAGAGAGTAACAGCGTTAGTATTATGGATGATTACGATATAAGTGGACTAGATTCATTAGGTGAAAGTTTGCAATTTAGTGCAACACTAAACCAATTGGAGACAGCGTGGAGTGCCCAGGTAAAGTATACCAATCAACTCGACTCAGGAAAATTAACTTTTAAAATACGTTCACGAAGTTAAACGTATGTTTGAAGAACAATTTGAGAAGAGGCTGCAATCGTGGCACGATTTTCGAGCTACACTCGAAACACACCCTGATCCGCTACAGCACACAATTGATGCCTACCAGCGTGTACCTGGAGTAAGTATTCATACTGATCCTTGGGACCAAAAGATGTGGCCTCAACCGTGGGAACTGATTTCAGAAAATCAGTATTGTGCCTTCTGTACCGTATTAGGAATGTGCTATTCACTACAGTTAACAGAACGCTTTAAACAAGAATTGGTAGAGATACATATCTGTATAGATAGAGAGAAGAACGAAACTTTCTATTTGTTAATGATTCAAAATAGAGTAATTGGGTATGATGGCGAGAGTCATATTTCAGTTTCGGATCTACCAGAAGAAATAATTTCGCAACGTGTCTATACAATGCCACGACTGCAATAAATAATAAACTTAATAGGAACAGGAGAAACATACATGTCAAATGGCATTCAAATCACAAAAAGAGACGGCAACAAAGAACACATTAATATCGATAAAATACACAAGGTAGTAGAATTTGCTTGTGAAGGTCTTGCTGGTGTTAGTAGTAGTCAGATTGAAATGAATGCAAACTTACAGTTTTATGATGGTATGCCAACAAGTGATATACAAGAGATACTTGTACGAAGTGCAAACGATCTTATCAGTTTAGATGCTCCTAACTATCAGTATGCTGCTGCTAGACTATTAAGTTATGGTGTAAACAAAGATGTATTCGGCGAGTATAATGCAATTACACTACAGAAAAACATTGAACTTAACATTGAGCGTAACGTATATGATTCTGAGATACTTGAAAAGTACACTACAGAAGAAATTGCTACACTTGATGGTTATATAAGACATAAGCGTGATGAAAACTTTACCTATGCAGGGCTACGTCAAGTAGTTGACAAGTACCTTTGTCAGGATCGTTCTAATGGCCAAATATTTGAAACTCCTCAGTTTATGTATATGATGATTGCGGCAACATTGTTTGCTAACTACCCAGCAGAAACACGTATGCACTACGTAAGGAGATACTACGATGCGACCTCACTTTTTAAAATCAATATCCCAACGCCAGTCATGGCAGGGGTTAGAACTCCTGTACGCCAGTTTGCAAGTTGTGTACTTGTTGACAGTGATGATACTCTTGACAGTATTTTTGCTAGTGATATGGCTATCGGCAGGTATACTGCTCAACGTGCGGGCATTGGCATTAACGCTGGACGCATACGTGGGGTCAACGCGAAGATACGTGGTGGCGAAGTGGCGCACACTGGTATCATTCCTTTCTTAAAGAAGTTTGAAAGCACAGTACGTTGTTGTACACAAAACGGAGTACGTGGCGGAAGTGCTACAACACATTTTCCGTTCTGGCATCAAGAGATTGAAGACATTCTTGTACTAAAGAACAACAAAGGTACTGAAGATAATCGTGTACGTAAATTAGATTACAGCATACAGTTAAACAAAACTATGTATGAAAGATTGTTATCAGGTGGTGATATAACTCTTTTCTCGCCACACGATGTTCCAGGATTGTACGAAGCATACTTTGGTGATGCAGATAAATTTAAAGAACTATACGAGTCATATGAACGTAAAACAAGTGTTAAAAAGAAAACTATCAAAGCAATGGAACTGTTTAGTGCGTTAGTTAAAGAACGTGCAGAAACAGGGCGTATCTACATTATGAATGTAGACCACGCAAATACGCATAGCTCATTTAAAGACACAGTGTACATGAGTAACTTGTGTCAAGAAATTACACTACCAACTAAGCCACTTAATCATATTGATGACCCAGAAGGCGAAATTGCATTATGTATTCTTAGTGCTATTAATGTAGGTACACTAAGAAACTTAGATGACTTAGGCGAACTATGTGAGTTAGCTGTAAGAGCATTAGAAGAAATTATTGACTATCAGAAATATCCAATTAAGGCGGCGGAGATTAGCACAAAAGCAAGGCGTAGTTTAGGTGTAGGTTATATTGGACTAGCACATTACCTTGCAAAGAATCATGTTAAGTATTCTGATAAAGAAGCATGGAAATTAGTACACGATTTAACAGAAGCATTCCAGTACTATTTGTTAAAAGCAAGTAACACTATTGCAAAAGAGCGTGGCGCATGCGAGTACTTTAATCGTACTAAATACGCAGACGGCATCCTTCCTATTGATACGTATAAGAAAGATGTAGATACAGTAGTGGAGAACAAATTAAACTATGATTGGGATAGTTTACGATCTGACATCAAGGAACACGGACTACGGCACTCAACGTTGTCCGCACAAATGCCATCGGAAAGCAGTTCCGTTGTGTCGAACGCAACAAACGGAATTGAAGCACCTAGAGGGTTCTTGTCCGTTAAGAAGTCCAAGAAAGGGCCTCTTAAGCAGATTGTTCCACAGTATACTACACTAAAGAACCACTACAGTTTGTTATGGGAAATGCCAAACAACACAGGATATATAAATATTGTTGCTGTGATGCAGAAGTTCTTTGACCAAGCAATTAGCGGCAACTGGAGTTACAATCCAACACACTTTGATAACAATGAAGTGCCAATGAGCGTAATGATAGGTGATCTACTTAACACATACAAGTTAGGTTGGAAGACATCATACTATCAGAACACATATGATTATAAAACAGATCCTAGTGAGCTAGAAGACGAACCAACAATAGAAGCATTACCAGCAAGCACATTTGAAGACGATGAAGAAGAATGCGAAGCATGTGCAATTTAATGCTTGACAACAACCATAAATGATAGTAGTATAGATACATAGGAAGAGGAAAGTTTAACATGGCAAAAACAGTATTCAACACTGATAAGGTTGATTTTACAAAACAAAATATGTTCTTCGGAGCAGATATGAACACGCAGAGATATGATACATTTAAGTTTCCTGTGTTTGATAAATTAAACCAAACGATGCTTGGATATTTTTGGCGTCCAGAAGAAGTAAGTTTACAAAAAGACAGAGCAGACTATGCTAACTTCCGCCCTGAGCAGAAGCATATTTTTACAGCAAACTTAAAGTACCAAACACTACTTGACAGTGTTCAAGGACGAGGTCCATGCCTAGCATTTTTGCCGCATGTGTCATTGCCTGAGCTAGAAGGCTGTATTGTTACTTGGGACTTCTTTGAAACTATTCACTCACGTTCGTACACACATATCATGAAGAATGTGTACGCTGATCCAAGTGAAGTGTTTGACACTATCTTAGATGACAAAGAGATCTTAAAACGTGCAGAAGCCGTTACAAAGAACTATGATGCATTTACTAACGCCGCAGATGCTTTTAATCACAGAGGCGAAGGCAACATGCGAGATGTCAAAAAGAAACTATACTTGGCAATGATGAACGTAAATATCCTAGAAGGACTTCGCTTTTATGTTTCCTTTGCATGTACGTTTGGCTTTGGCGAACTAAAACTAATGGAAGGATCTGCAAAGATTATTTCATTAATTGCACGTGACGAAGCACAACATCTAGCACTTAGCACACACGTTCTTAAGAACTGGGCTAACGGTAAAGACGATCCAGACTTTGTTAAAATTGCTAAAGAGTGCAAGGAAGAAGTATATGAAATGTGGCGCACTTGCGTAGAAGAAGAAAAGGCATGGGCGGAGTACTTGTTTAAAGATGGTTCAATGATCGGACTTAATGCAACACTTCTTAATCAGTATGTAGAGTATATTGCTAACAGACGATTAAAAGCATTAGGACTAGATGCAATCTTTGACCAACCTGTAAACACTAACCCATTACCGTGGACTACACATTGGTTGAGTAGTTCAGGCTTGCAGGTAGCCCCACAAGAGACAGAAGTTGAGTCTTATGTTATTGGTGGTATTAAACAAGACGTAAGTGAAGATTCACTTAAAGGATTTAGTTTATGACGAATGTAGTAGTATGGAGTAAGCCACAATGCCCTTTTTGCGATAAAGCAAAAGCAAAGTTAAATGCAATGCATGTGAATTACGAAGTAAAAATGATTGGAACTGATGTAGAGTTAGAAGACTTACTCGAAGCTGTTCCAGGAGCAAGGAGTGTACCCCAGATACAAATTAACGGTGAAAATATAGGCGGGTATACAGATTTATTAACTTACATTGAAAACACCGGGTTCAATGGTACAGGACACACATTATAATGTTGATTCAAAAAACACACAGCGTCGGTGACGTAGTTTCAATGAAGCTATCAACTGGTGAAGAAATAATTGGTAGATTAGAAGAAGAATCTGAAACAGGTTACAAACTTAAGAAGCCATTTGCAATAGTAATGGGCCAGCAAGGCCTTGCACTAGCACCATTTATGTTTAGTACAGCAAATGACCAGTCAATGGCATTTAAGCATACTAACGTAATGACAGTAGGCATAACAATTGAAGAAATTTCAAAACAGTATGTCCAACAAACTACAGGTATTGTAACTTAATGCCTGGAATTAGTCGTAACAATGATACAGCTGACGGAGATCTAATTCCAAGTCAGGCCACTGTTTTTGCAAACGGTGAACTAGTCATTGTAGACGGCGACGATGTAGCTGGTCACGGGACAGGCGCTCATGCTAGTCCAACTATGATAGCAGGTTCTAACAATGTATCCATTGGCGGAATAGCTGTTGTAAACGCAGGTGACCTTGCTACATGTGGAGATGCAGCAACAGGTAGTGCTAACGTAAACGTTGGCGATCCTAGCTAAACCACTTTTAACACCCCTTAAACGTAGATCAATTAAATAAATTTGTAAAACATAAAACTGGAGAAGAATTATGGCGACACATGAAGAAATTGTACAATCGTACAACAACTACTTGGCAGAGCATGCAACTTTCGAAGAGAAAGGTGTAAAGGCAGCTGCAACAAGAGCTAGAAAGGCACTTGGCGACCTAGGTAAACTTACCAAAGATCGTAGAAAAGAAATCATTGAAAAGAAGAACTCAATGTGATGATTGCTCGTATGTGGGAATATTGGTGTAAGGCCATTGGACAAAAAGCATACGAAGATGATTTAAGAGCAGACAGGGTAGCACTTATTCGAACTGGATGGGTGCTACTTCATATAACAACTTGCTGCATGATTATCGCAGGAAATGCAAAGTTATTGTTCTTTTAAGATTAGCTCAGTTCAAAAAATGTAACTGATTTCATCTTAAGAGATAAATATCCAAGCGTTTGAGATAACACGCAAGTAATAATACTAAAAGGAATTATAAAATGAACAAACTATTATTATCAATAGTAGCACTAACCTTTATGGCTGGTACAGCAATTGCTGAAGACTTCAATGAAACTGGAGTTGCAGTAAACGTTGCAAAAGGCGATTTAAGTTTTGGCTACGCAAATGGCACACACGCAGACTTTGCTGATGACGCAGAAGTGTTTTCACTAAGCTACGGTGGCCTACCAGTGGACTTTGGTGTTCAAGTAATTAACGATAACTCAGTAAATGACTATCGTGTTAACTTGGGTAAAAGAGTTGACACAACCCTAATTAATCTAAATGTATATGGTGTTGCAGAAGCACACTATGACTTTGGTGACTCATACGCAGACGATAGACTAGTTCTTAGTCCGTATGTTGGTGTTGAAATGCCTGCAGGCGGAATTACTCCATACGCAGAAATAGGATACGACTTTGCATCAACTCAAGGTGACTTTTTGAACTTTAATAGATCAGATAGTTACGGCGCATTAGGTGTTAAAGTATCAGTGAACGAAAGAACTGAAGTCAACTTGCAACTATTGCAAAAGATGGACAGTGATTTTGACAGCACAGACAGAGAATTTATGATTGGATTCAACTTCGCGTTGTAATTAAGAATACATTTTTTATTAAAAAGGTTGCCTTGTGCAGCCTTTTTTTATGACTAAATAATGTTAGTATATAACAGGGCAAGGGGCAAAACAATGGCAGATATAAATCAAACAGTGGAGATGCCTACTAGCGAGGACGATTTTCCAGAAGCAGATATTATTATCGAAGATGGAGCGTTTGACGGGTTCGAAGGTAAGACAATAAACATTACTGAAAACGTAGAAAGTCAAGGCGATGTACAAGCAGGTATAGAATTTATCTATCATATGCGAGAACATATTGTAGATGTAACAGTAGCCACAGCATATCTATTAGTAGTATATGCAATCTATATGTGGATTAAAAAGAAACTAAGTTAAGAGGGAAACACAATGCAAAAGAATGAGTATGACGTAAAAGTCATTAAAGTAGTAGACGGTGACACAGTAGACGTAGATATCGATCTAGGTTTTGGTGTAACACTAACAGACGAGCGTGTTCGTATTATGGGCATTGATACGCCTGAGTCACGCACAAGAGATAAAGTAGAAGACTTGTTTGGCGAAGCGGCCAAAGCAAGACTAAAAGAACTTATGGAAGATGGCGGTAAACTTATTACTACTGAAGACCGTAAGGGGGAAGATATGAAAGGCAAGTTCGGACGTGTTCTTGGAGACTTCAAAGTAGAACGTTATGAAAATGGTCCAGCAGAACTTGTAACAGATATCCTTATTGAAGAAGGACATGCTGTAGCATATTTTGGCGGCAGTAAAGAAGAAATTGCTGCAAAGCATCTAGTTAATAGAACTAAATTACTACGTGAAGGCGTCATTAAACAAGAAGACTATGATGCTGCTGTTAAGTTAATGGAAGGCAAATAAAAGGTTGACATAGAGTCTATTCCGTGCTATAGTATTACTATAATATAGGCACGGAGTAGGCAAAATGAAGTTAGTATGTGTATGTTTTATCCTGTTGTTCGGAACAATGGCACAAGGATCTACGTTTCAACAACCAATAGAAGGCGAAGTGTTTTCGCAAGTAGAAGAACCCGAACTGTATTGTTTAGCAATAAACATCTATCACGAAGCAAGAGCAGATCATATTGCAGGACAATATGCTGTTGCAGATGTAGTTCTTAATCGTGTACAAGATACACGCTATCCTAATACTATTTGTGAAGTAGTAAAACAAGGTCCAGTAAGAGAGAGTTGGAAGACCAAACAGTATTCTAATCTAAACGATGAAGAACGCATATACAATCCTATTCGACACAAGTGTCAGTTTAGTTGGTGGTGTGATGGTCGTAGTGATGCAACACATGACCTAGACAGTTGGATGCGAGCTCAAGAGATAGCACAGCGTCTTGTATATCTAGGAAAGTATAGAGGCATTACAGAAGGTTCTACACACTATCATGCAACATATGTTTCCCCAAGATGGATTAGCGATTTAGATCAAGTTGGGCGTATAGGACAACACATTTTTTACCGCTGGCCATAAAAGTGGTTGACAAAACTTTTTAATGATTATATAATATAAACTTAATGAATAGGCTAATGGAGGCTCAAATGAAGAATATGTTAAAAGCAACAACTATTGCTGGTGTCATGTTGACACTTGGAGCATGTAGTTCAATGACAACAATCGCAGAACGTGACGAATACGCACAACCTAAGTGGTATGCAAATTGCGCTCAATCAGGTGCAGAAGGATACTTCTGGTGGAAAGAACAATATGCATATGCATGTGGTGCTGGTGAATCAAAACATCAACAAGCCGCTGAAGAACAGATGTATGCAATTGCAATGAATAACTTCGCAAAACGTATTAACGGTAGAGTGAATAGCGAAACTAACTTATCCTTTGTGAATGATGTAAAACAGACTAATACTAGAATTGGCTACAAAGTTAAAGACACAGCCATTGTTCAGCATCTTGAAGAAGAGCGTTCAACTTATGTATACAACGGCAAACAGTATACATTTGTAAAACTTAAAATGCCAAAGACTGTATTTGACCAACTGTTATTACAAAACACAGTAGCTACAGTAAATGATTAGGTTTATACTATTACTTGGAGTAGTTGCAATGCTAGGAGCATGCACTACTTCACAGCACTACGACTATACTCCACAGTACTGTTACACAGATCAAGTGATCGAACGTACAAACGATATAGTTAATAGTGAAACTAAGTTAGAATGTACAGATAGACCAGGACAACAAGTTGCAACTCAACGTGCAGGAATTGACAAAGGTTGCAAAGAGTTTTGGTATACTGAAAACAGACGTGGTAACCTAATTCAACAGCGAGGAGTATATTGTGAGAAGCTCGATGGTAGTACTGAAATCATTAATATCGACGGCAATAATAGTTAGCATATCAGCTTGCTCGTCTACTCCGTATCAAACAAGAGCTGTTGACGTTCCAGCTGTAAAAAGTCCAACTGGCGGCGCAAGTCTAATGGTAGATGTTATGCAAGGCATATATCTAACTAGCAAATACGGACTAGACACTCAGCAAAAACAAAAACAAACAGGTGCATTTTATACAGCACTTGAAAGCGACTATGGCAAAGTTATTAGTTGGTATGAACGTGATGCAAAAGGACATGTAAAAGCTGTTCACGGATACCCACAAGGAAGTGGATTTTGTAGAGTAATTTATAGTTTAGTAACTGTAAAAGGACGTTCTAGACACTTCGAAGAAACAGTATGTAAGAAGCACTACGAAGATACCAGGTGGCATTTTGTCCGAAAATAACGATAAATACATTGAGGGAAACACAATGTTACTAGGTATATTAACTTTAATTACGGCCCTTTGTATATCGGCCGTAGCAATATATTATTCTGTTGCAGGACTTGTAGCAATCTTTGCCGCCGCGGCTGTGCCTATTATGATTATGGGCGGAGTACTTGAAGTCGGCAAACTAGTAACGGCTGTCTGGCTACACAAACATTGGAAACAGGCTGCATGGTGGTTACGAACTTATCTCGCCTCTGCGGTGTTCGTTCTTATGCTTATAACAAGTATGGGTATATTTGGGTTTCTAAGTAAAGCACACATCGAACAAACTAGTGCAGGTGAAGAAAGTTTTGCACAAATAGAACGTATTGATGAAGAAATTGCTAGACAGATTGGAATTGTTGGACGAGCAGAAAACAAAGTAAGAGAATTAGAATCAAGCACATTCAACAACGACACACAAATACAAGAACAAATTGACAAAGAACAAAAGCGTATAGACACAGCATACGACCGTGTTCAACCTGCGATTGACGAGCAAAATGTTATTATTGCTAACGTCACAAAATTATTCCAAACTGAGTTGGATAAAATAGATGCAGAAATTAAAACCCTTCAAGGTTATGTAGATAATGGTGAAGTTAAGAAAGCTCAACAAACAATCGGCGCAAGTGCAGACGGAGTGTTTGGTAAAAAGACAGCAGAAAAAATTGGCGACTGGAAAGAAGCAAAGCAGGCAGAACGTGCAGACTGGTTAGTTAAGATACAAGACTCTGCAAACTCGCCTACAGTAGTAGCGTCACGTAAAGAGATAACAAGATTAAGAAGTGTTGCTGACGATAATATTGCACAGTCTAATACACTTATTAATAGACTAAGAAGCAAGTTAGGCACAGACGATATTAACCTTGATGAATTGTTAGATGAACAGTTTGATAGAGTAAGAACAGCAAACACAGAAATAGAAACACTAACTGATGAAAAGTTTGAACTTGAATCAGAGTATAGAAAACTAGAAGCAGAAGTAGGACCAATCAAATATATTGCTGAGTTTGTATATGGTGAAGAAGCAGACCGTAATATGTTAGAAGAGGCTGTACGTTGGGTAATTATAATAATTATTTTTGTATTTGATCCTCTTGCTGTACTATTGCTAATTGCAAGTCAATACACGTTTGAATGGAATAAAAAACGTAAGCCTGAGCCTGAGCTTGTCAACGATGAATGGAAAGACTACGAGCGTATGAGAGCAGATGTAATTTCTGCTAATGTTCCGCCATCATTTGAACCAGAGCCAGAGCCTGAGGAAGAACTTAAATTTGAGGATGTCGATCAAGAAATACTAGACAAAGAATTTGAAGACGAAGAACCTGAAGTTAATGAAAAGCAATACCCAGATACTAAAAATGCTTTTTTCTTTGCAGAGGAAATAGAGCAAATCAAAAAAAAAGACGTGAGACTTAAAGCCGAGTCAAACGAAACTCTCCAACAAAAACAAAGACGCGAACACGTAGATATATTAGAAGCAGATGCTTCGATAGCCGAGCGTAAAAGACAATGGAAGAATGACAATCCAAATGAGAACCTTAAGAGTTGGAAAACCTTATATATACAAGGTAGGATTGACAAATTACCGTGGGTACCAGATGAAGAAGGGTATGTACAGAACAGCGAACAATCCGATGATACATTATGGAAACGGTTGAAAAAATAATACATGCCTCAAATTAAAGTAATTACTCCACCGGATATATTACACAATAGCGATCCTAGTATACTATTAATATATCCAAGTGTTGCTCTTAAAGAAGAGTTTCAAAGAACTGTACAAGATTGGGATCTTTCTTTTAACCTGTACATCTACTCACCACAAGCTAACGACCATAATTTAGATTGGTTACTGTCGTTAGTTAAAATATGTAACAAAACCATTATAGATTTAGACCAGTGTGATTCACAAGTACGTGACTTAGCGTCATATATTATTTCACAAAGTAACACTTTGTGGTTGACAAATGCGGTAGAAACAGTGTATAATAAATTAAGTATTAATCGAATATACGATTTACAACAACTAAAGGAAGGAGTACTTAGTGCCTAGAAATAATAACTTTACCAAAAACTTTAATAGCGGTAAACGCTTCAACAGCGAAGCCAAAGAACAACCTAAGGGTTTATCTGTAGAAGTGCGTAACAACGATGTAACAAAAGCTCTTAGAATTTTTAAGAAGAAAGTACAAGAAGCTGGTATATTACAAGAAGTACGTGAACGTGAGTTTTACGAGAAGCCCTGTGAAAAACGGAATCGTAAAAAGAAAGCGGCTGTCAACAGACACAAGAAAAACCTAGCTAAGAGAAAATCAGACTTAGGATTCTAAAATGGCAATGCACACAGAGTTGTGGTTTCCAAGCGTAGTTTGGAGCTCAATGATTCACAGCGGCAAGAATGACGAACTTAAAAAGTTTGCATACGAACTAAAGAACAACACACCTTCACGAGTAATTAGTAATTATGGCGGCTATCAAAGTCCTGACATTAAAGCAGGAGAATGTAAAGCACTTGATAGACTAATGCAAACTATCAACGAAGAAGTAGACTTTTGTACTAACCAAGTAGGACTTAAACCTTTAGAGTTATACAACGTCTGGTTAAACATCAATCCACCCGGAGCATATAACGATCTACATAATCATGTAGGCAGTGTTCTTAGTGGCGTGTATTATATAGATGCAGATCCTTCACAAGGCAATATACAATTTGAACGTAGTGACAATGCTGATTACCATATGCCTATAGAAGTAGAGAAGCCTACATACTTTACAAGTACACGAGCAAGTTATGCATCAAAAACAAACGCACTGTATATTTTTCCTAGTTGGTTAAAGCACAGTGTACAAGGTAATACATCACGCCGTGATAGATTATCAATTAGTTTCAACTATGGAGAAAAACAGTGAGAATTGAAGAGGATATTAAACTAGACTACAAGGATGTACTCATACGTCCAAAGCGTAGTACATTACGTAGTCGTAGTCAAGTACAATTAGAGCGTAGATTTAAATTTCGTAACTACGCTCCAGACTTTCCAGACAACGCCGCAGAAGATCATTATCGTGGTATTCCTATTATGGCAAGTAACATGGATGGTGTTGGTACATTTGAAATGGCTGATAAACTTGCTGAAGGCAATATCTTTACATGCTTAGTTAAAACGTATACCGCAGATGAACTAATTGAATATTTTGCTCCTATTGCATACATACCAGAGCGTACAAATAATGTTGCTATGAGTATTGGCACAAGTGATGAAGATTGGTGCAAATTAGAAATTGTACATCATGTAGTTAAAGACAAATTAAAATATGTATGTATGGATATTGCAAATGGTTATTCAGATCATTTTGCTCAACATGTTCGTAAAGTAAGAAAGGCATTTCCAGATATTGTAATTATTGCTGGTAATGTTGTAACAAGAGAAATGACAGAGGAGTTAATTTTAAGTGGAGCAGATATTGTTAAAGTGGGCATCGGCCCTGGGAGCGTTTGCACAACTCGTATTCAAACTGGTGTTGGTTATCCTCAGCTTAGTGCTGTTATTGAGTGTGCTGATGCTGCTCATGGCCTTGGCGGACATATCATCGCTGATGGCGGATGTAGTAATCCTGGAGACGTTGCTAAGGCATTCGCTGGAGGTGCAGACTTTGTAATGCTAGGTGGTATGCTTGCAGGACACGATGAAGGTGGCGGACATGTTATTACCAAAACATACACAACCAATGAAGTAGAACCAAACTCTGCAATCGGAACATATAAAAAAGAAACAAAAGAGTTTGTACAATTCTACGGTATGAGTAGTGAAAGTGCAAACGACAAACATTTTGGTGGATTGAAAGATTATCGTTCATCAGAAGGACGCACAGTGTTAGTGCCTTACAGAGGAGAAGTAGCCAGAACGGTACAAGAGATCCTTGGAGGTGTGCGTAGTACATGTACCTATGCAGGTGCAATGAAACTAAAACAACTAGCAAAATGTACAACGTTCGTTCGTTGTACGCAAACTCATAATTCAATTTATGAGTCTGCAACCATAGGAAAATAAACATAGGAGATAAAAATGACCTTGGAAAATTTACACTTGCTGTACAAGGGGCAAGAGTACCTACTGTTTATTGCGTTCATCATGATGGTTGCTGGTTTGATAAAACAACACAATTTGTTTGCAGGCGCTTATGCTTACATACAAAAAGTGTTTAAATCAAAGCGTGTAATTGTAGCACTGATGAGTGCATTTACGGGTATTCTCCCTATATCCGGCCGTGTGACAGTATCGGCTGGTATGTTAGACACTATCGCTCCTCCGAAAGGATCAAAAGGACGAGAAAAGTTTGGCATAATTGATTATCTGTCAACACACCATTACTATGTGTGGTCACCATTGGAAAAGACTATTCTTATACCAATGGCTGCATTTAGTATTACATACGGTGCTGTAGTATATTCATTACTACCACTGTTGATTGTTTCTTTAGGATTGGTGTTTGGGTACATTATGTTTTTTGTCAAAGAAGATGACATTGAACTTAACATACAAAAACAACATTTTAAAGTTTCTAATGTTTTAAGAAACGTAGTACCTTTCTTATTTGCTATCGCACTAGCACTAAAACCAGTAGCGGGCTTAGACCCGTGGTTAGTGTTTGGCGGCTTGTTGTTCTACTATATGGTATTAACTATGACGTGGGACTACAAAAGGTTACTAGGCTTTGTAGACTTTAAACTACTTGCCTGGGTTGCTGTTATTATTATAATGGCTAACTTTACAAGAGAGTATACAGACGACATCAAAGCATATCTTGAAAACACAGCGTTTGATATTAACACTGTTACAGGCTTTGCTGCACTAAGTGGCTTGGCGTTTGGTTCAGCATTTTTGTTTGGATCAAGTAGCAGGTTTGCTGCTATTACAACAATACTATCATTAGTGTACGGAGTAGAATACTTTGTATGGTTCTTTGCACTAGACTATTGCGGATACCTAGTATCACCAATGCATAAATGTATGGCAATAGGGAAGATGTATTTTGGAACACCTTGGCGTAAGTATGCAGGTGCTCTCGGAGTATGGATGCTCTTACTAGTGGGCGCAGGCGGCGCAACACTAATAACCTAAAACATTAAAAACTAATGTAGGCCTATTCAGTTGGGCCTACAACTACGGAGACTATTAAAATGAAATATATAATAATAATGCTGTTATTAACAGCAACCTTTGCAGAAGCAAAGGACTTTGACTATGTTGAAACTAACACATGGATTAAACATAGCGAAAGCGGCTACTCTTTTGGAACTAGACAGCACATAGACAAAGATGTACAACAGTACATAATACGAAAAGACTTTAAGGACTCACCATATCGCCTTGAGTATAGAAATGTACATAAAGGAGAGCTTCAAGAACACTTCTTTAGAGTGCAAAAGAAAGGCTTTCGATTGCACGGCTTTTGGTTCAATCACAAATTTGAACATCGTACTAGAGAAGAGAAGGATAACATATTTCGTTATCGTCCATCTTTTGGATTCGCTCCGGCTTATCTAACTATGCTTGGTGGTAAACCATTTGTTACTTTAGAACCACACTGGCAATATACATATACATCAAAAGATGTAGGCTACAGTCATTTACAAACCTACGTAGGTTTAGAATATAAAGTAAATGACAAATTTACAGTTATACCTTATGTTGAAGTAGACTATGATAAAAGTTTTGCACAAGATAACGCATTCTTTATAGTTGACTTTAAATTCAAACTATAGTATAATTAATTTAATTACTAGGAGAACTTATGAACTTAAGACCAATTCTTGATAAAATTATTATCAAGTTAGATGAACCTGAACAGCAAACAGCAGGCGGCATTTTTATTGCAACAGTAAAGCAAGACGGAATACTTGAAGCTGAAGTACTTGCTGTTGGACCTGGCACGTATGACAACAGAGGCAACTTTGTAGTACCTAACATCAATATTGGTGATAGGATACTAGTCAACCCAGGTACAGGTGATTCGTACGAATTATCAGATGTAAAATACACAACTATCGTCGAAAAAGATATAGTAGCGGTTTTACAATGATAAATAAAAGTGTAGGAAGGACTGATTCTTTTCTACACTTAACTGGCATGCCGAAAGGATGCTAAATTAAATCTTGCTTATTAAAGGAGAAAACAAATGACAAGACTAACAACTCTAGACCTACCTAACTTCCATAGAGCCACTATTGGCTTTGATAGACTGTTTAACGAAATGGAAAGACAATTCGCAAACAGCCCAAACGGAAGCGGTTATCCCCCATACAACATTGCACAACTTAACGAAGATGAGTTTATGATCTCATTAGCCGTTGCTGGCTTTGGTATGGACAACCTTTCAATCACAAAAGACGGCGATCAATTAAAGATTGAAGGAACAGCTCCAAAAGGAGATACTGAAGTTAATTACCTACACAAAGGTATTGGCGGACGTAACTTCCGTAGGGAGTTTACACTTGCGGATCATGTAAATGTAAGTGATGCTACACTTGAACTAGGTATGCTTAATGTACACCTAACACGTGAAGTACCAGAAGCACTGAAACCTAAGACAATTAAGATCAATGACGGTCTTACAATCGAAGGTAACACAGATAAGTAATATGTCTAGGGGGAGTGTAACAACTCCCCCACTATATTAGGAGAATAAGAAATGTCGGTCGACCTAGATATTAAACTAGATGAAAAAATTAAGAAAGTAGTTAAGCAACCTTCACGGTATAAGGTATTATTCCTTAATGATACCGCCACACCTATGGAGTGGGTTGTTGACTTGTTGATAACTATATTTAAGCACAGTCAACAATCGGCTGAAGAAATAACTATGACAATACACACAGAAGGTAGTGGTGTAGTTGGTATTTACTCTTACGAGATTGCTGAGATTCGAGCCCACGAAGCAACAACATTAAGCAGGAACCACGGGTTCCCCTTACAGATAAAGATAGAAGAAAACGAAGAGTAATGACAACGATAAAAGATTTAACATGGGAACACCATAAAGAAGCTGAAAGACAAGAATTTGTAAAAGTACTAATGAGTGGAAAAATTAATCCACAGTTCTATGCAACTTACTTGTGGAATCAGCATAAGAAGTATGACATACTAGAAGCTATAGCGACAATGCATGGCTTGTTAGATGACTTATTTGAAGTAAGGCGTAAAAACGCAATACACGAAGATTATTTAGAACTATGGGAAAATCAATTACCGCCACCTATAGTTGAAAGCACAAACGAATACATTGGACATATGAAAGAGATAATGCATGATGCTGATGCTGTTATGGCACACATCTATGTTTTACATATGGGCGATCTAAGTGGCGGACAAATGATTAGACGCAAAGTACCAGGCAAAACTAGAATGTATGATTTTGATGGTGACACAGCAGAACTAAAAGAAAAGATTAGATCAAAAATAGACGACAGCATGGCCGACGAAGCAAAGTTTGTATTTGAATCTAGTACTAAATTATTTAAAGAACTAATGGAGTTAGACATTGAGCGTTATCTGGGATAGACTAATAGAATGCCAAGAACAAATAATTAATATATTTGAAAAGCATGCTACTGAATTTGATGAACCGGGACTGGATCACTTTAATCAACCTGACCAAGGATGGATTAATCGTGTATGGGCAAATAAAAATGTACGTAGAGCACACATAGACGTTGTAGATGCACGTGAGTCTAAAGGCTTATGGATGATGCACGTATGTTGTTTTCCTACACTAGATAACGATGCACCTATATACGGCTTTGATGTTATTGCAGGCAAAAATAAGATGACTGGTGCATTTCATGACTTTAGTGCTAGTAGTGGCGGCGATGATCATCCTATGATAGAAGGATATAGAGATGCTGTTAAAGACTTTATTCCAACAAAACAACGTAAGTTACCTGAATGGGCAACTAATATATTCACAGACAGTATGATTGCTGCAGGCAATGTACGCACAGAAGAAGAGTCTGTTGCTATTATTGAACTAGCACTTGCTAACTTAGAAGCGTGGTTTGATGAAGTGCCTGCGTTTGAAGGATACGGCGACAAGTATCTAACACTAGCCGCACAAAATTACTATTGCGAAAACCAGCAACAAAATCCACATACTCCTAATGTAATGAAAACACTAGGGCTTGCAGAAGACGATGTAGACAGGTTCTGCACCGACATGTTGTTTCCTAAATTAGATAAATATTCTATATAAGGGATAATATATAATGCGATTTCAGGATTTTAAATTAGTCGAAGCACCAGGTGATGAAATACCTGCAAAGAAGATGGCAAATGTAAATGTTGCATCTGATACATTCGACGACAAAGAAGTAAACGATTTACAACAGCAAGTAGCTGACAGAGTGATGCGAGTACAAGATCCTAGTGTACTACATAGAGTTGAAGCTATCCTACGTAAAGGCGGCATTACTAGAATCTCAAATGCATACTTCAAACGTGATAGTGATGCAGAGAAGTTTGTCAATAGACTAGCAACAATGATCATTGAACTTGAAATCCCTACTAACGATAAGATCGCATTCCTTAAAGAATTTGCAACTAAAAATTGTATTATCCCAGAAGCAATATTTGATAACACAGGCACACCACAATCAATGGACACTTGGTTTGATGGTAGTCAAACAGCAAGAACAATGTTTAAGGCTATGATTAACGATCCAGGACTAATTGGTAAGAACGCTGGTGAAGCAGGCCCAGGCGAACTTGCTATTGCTTGTTTCCATAGAAAGATTACAGCTGGTACAGATCCAAAAGCAAGTTATGATTTAAAATACGGCAGTGACTTAATTGAAGTTAAGACATCAGCTGGTGGTAAAGGTGGCGGACGTTGGACAGCAATGAACGACTATCCACTAGATACTTACATACGTAGCTCAGAAAGCAGAATAGATCCTAAGAAATGTCCTAAAAGTGTTAGTATGTTTAGATCAACACGCCAAAGTGCAAAGACATTGCCTAATATCGTAGACGTACTAAGTGATCCGCAATACTTAAAAGAAGAAGGCGGACAACCTATTATGATTGCTGAACAAAAACAAATATTCAAACGTTTATTACAATATGCATATCCAAATGCAGATGACCAATTAATAAACAAAGCTGCAAGTTCATATCCTGATCATACCACTAGAGACATTGCTCCAGTAGCGTTTGCAAGTTACAAAGCAAAGCAAGACTTTACAAGTATGCTATTAATGAAAGCAAGTGGTGATAACATTACAACACTACACTTTAATGATTTATCAGTAGCAGTAGATAAATTTAAACTAGGTGCTCTATACCTTAACGGACAACAACGTGGTATGAGTATGCAGGCAACCTTAGTATAACCCACCCTTTAAAAAAACAGTACTTTGGTACTGGAATCTCCTTGACCTTTGGCTAAATACAATTGGTAATTCGATGAACAGAGCGTGAGGGCGTTCGTAACGGAGATAATTATGAAGACAATATTCCCCACTATAACTTTGGTAACGTTGATGCTTGTTTTTGCGCCGACGGCACACGCAGACTTAACGTGGAAATTTAAAAACCCTGCATTCCATTATGGCAATGGATATTCTACACATGTTTTAAGTGTAGAGCAATTACAACACAATAGAAAAACAGAATTAAGAAAAGCCGCAGAAGCTGAAGCTGCACGTATAGAACGTGAACTAGATAATTCAGTTTTAAATAAATTTATCCGTAACTTAGAATCACGTATATATGCAACACTGTCAAAACAAATGGTTGATAGTATGTTTGCTGACTGTGGCGACACTTGTGCTAATAGTGGATCTGCAGACGTAGAAGGTAATAACATATCCTGGATTAAAGACCCAGTAACAGGAACAATTACACTTACTATTACTGGTGAGGATGGAACTGTAACAGAAATTGTAATTCCAGGAATGGGAGAATTTAATTTCTAATATGCGAATAACAACTATCATTGCAACATTATTTTTCTTAGGCGGGTGTGCAATGAACCCGTCATTGAAAGTGCTTGAAGAGCATGCAACATCACCTAAAGCACAGCCAAGTCCAATACAAAAAAGAATGGAAGATGTTCCAAAAGTTGATGGAAGAAAAATAACAATAGCGGTTTACGGGTTCCAAGATAAAACTGGGCAACGTAAGCCAGCAGATATGATAGCTAATTTAAGTAGTGCGGTAACACAAGGAAGTGAAGTTTGGGTTATAAAAGCACTACAGGATGTCGGCGACGGCGGCTGGTTTGAAGTTGTTGAACGTGTAGGCATGGATAATTTAATAAAAGAAAGGCAACTAATAAGGCAAACAAGAGAAGTTTACGAGAAAGAACTTCCTACAGGACCAACCCCGTTGAAACCGATGCTATTTGCAGGACTACTCCTTGAAGGCGGAATAGTAGGGTATGATAGTAATACGGCTGTTGGTGGTGCAGGAGCAAGGTACTTAGGTTTAGGAATACAGACAGAATATCGAATTGATACTGTAACTGTAGTTATGAGACTAGTGAGTGTTAGTACTGGCAAAGTACTAATGAGTATAGCAACCGAGAAAACAATCGCAAGCTATAGATCCGGAGCGGATATATTTAAGTTCTTTGATTTAGGAACTAGGTTAGTGGAAACAGAAGCAGGTTTTTCTGTAAATGAACCAGTCAATTATGCTGTGAGGGCAGCCGTTGAACAGGGTGTTATAGAACTCATTTACGAAGGAGAACGCAAAAATCTTTGGAAATTTAAAGACGAATCTTCTGTACCCATAAAGGAAACAAATAAACAATCTGAGGCGTCTGCGAGCATCGCATCAGAATAAGAGAGGGCAATTTAATGAAAAAAATATTTTATACAATAACATTACTCTTTGCTTTTAGTGTTCCTACTTTTGCAAACGATATCTATGTTACACAGATTGGTGACAATCTAGACTTAGACATTGTTCAAGACGGTAGTAACAACGTAATAGGAACATCGACTACTGATGTAACATTAGATGGTGACGACATGACATTTAGTATTACACAACAAGGTGATTCAAACACTATTTCGGCTATAATCAAAGGTAACACATACACAGGTACATGGAGTTTTATAGGAAACAGCAACACCGTTTCTTTATTATGTGATTCGACTTCAGGTACTAACTGTGAAAATGTCACAGCTAATATCACCACTAACGGTGATAGTAATGCGTTCGTTATCACAGCTGGAGAAAGTAATGATGCTGAAAATTTAGTAGCAAACTTTACTATCGACGGCGACGGTAATACTATTAATACAGATATTGATGGAACTAGTGTAGCACTAACATTGGTGAGTGATAACTCAGCAAGTACAGCTTCTACTGGTAATACATTCACAATTGATGTAGACGGTAACGGAGACATAAATGGGCATACTATTAATATTGACGTAACAGGCGGAGGTAGTACATATGATATTACTCAAACCGGTCTCGGCGATAATACAATAGAAGCTACATTTAGCGGTGATGGCCAAGATGTTGACATTACACAATCTGATTAACCCAGGCATAGTATTTTTATGCGTGGTCCTTTCCAGTCTACCGGCACTGGCTAATACACCTAATGCAGGTGCAATTGGCTCAATTCAAGGCTCCGGTGTACTTGAAAGGGAAAACCAGGTTATTACAGGAGGCACGGGCGTCTCAGTGCAAAGTATGGATACGGCTGTTACCGCTAAAGGTAAAATGCGTATTGACTTTGTAGATGACACCCGTGTTGATCTTACAGATCACAGCAGACTTTTAATTGATGAGTTTGTATACGACCCAGCAAACGATGTAGGGTCAATAAGTTTAAAAGCATCACTAGGCACAGTAAGATATGCTAGTGGGCAAATAGCAAAACGTTATCAACAGAACGTAAAAATTAGAACACCAAGTGCAACAATCGGTGTACGTGGTACAGACTTTATAATGCTTGTGGATGAAATAGGCGGAACTATGGTAACACTATTACCTAGTTGCGATACACAAGGAACATGTATCACAGGTGAAATTAGTGTAGAAAGCGACACAGGAATGGTTATTATGAATCAGTCATTCCAAACTACAGTAATTAAATCTTCTTACCAAAAACCTTCTAAACCATTAATACTAGACCTAGATGAAAAAGATATAAGATCACTTTTAATATTAAGGAAACGTAGTCCATATCAAGAAGAAGAAATAGAAATACTTAAAAAACAAAGAGCTCAGTTTGAATTTTTAGACATTGATTTTTTAGAGACAGACGTACTTGATAGTGATGCATTAGTAGATAGCATTAAAGATATATGGGCAACAGAATTATCAAGAGGCGCAGATTATTATTTAGGCGAGCTATTATATGATATGATAGATCAATTAAACTTAGCTCTATCAGCATTGTTTAGAAATGAACTAGACAAGCAAAACGAACAATTTTTTACAAACCAGCAATTTGGTTATGATGATAAAACAAGAATAACACTAGACAAACAAGATCCAAATTGGGTAGTACAAAGAACAGATTTAGGTGTTGTTAATAATCTTCAGTTAACGTTGTCTCAGGACAGCGGATATATTATCAACATGGAACAGCAGGGCGAAGCTGTTTTAGATTATAGATTAGGCAACGGCACTAACGCTATAGACATAAGGCAAGGACAATGAAGATAACAGGAACACATTTAGGAATTTTAGTAATAGCATTATACTTTAGTGCGCAGGCTTGTATGGCTAATGAAATTTACATCTACCAGGCAGGTGATAACATCGACTTGACTATCGTTCAAGACGGGGCTAACAATAAGATAACTGGGCCGGGTGGCAGGGCTATAGTGAGTGGTAATAACACAAGCACAACCTTTACACAAACAGGTGACAATAACCAAGTGTGGTCGTATATGAGTGCTGGCAATGGACAACAGACAATTACACAAACAGGTAATACTAACTATGCTGTGTCAGACTGTCACGGCAACAACTGTTTAACAACCATTACACAAAATGGCAATAACAATGCGGCAAATTTAGAATTTGGTAACGGCGGTGATTACGATAACACTGGTACAATTACACAAGATGGCGACTACAATGCGGCTGGTATGGAAGCAAATGGCGATGACAATACCTTTGTTATAGATCAAGACGGAGACAACAATGCTGTTGGAGGAATTACCAGCGCACCAATTACTGGTGATAATAATGTACTATCAATAACGCAAAATGGCGACTATATGACTTTTGAAGGACATCTTATAGGTAGTAATAATAGTTTAACATCATTTCAAGGCGGCGGAGCCAACAGTAGTTTTATACGTGTTAGTACAGTTGGTAGTAACAACACAGGCGATCTACGTCAAGGTAAGAAGGCAGATGGATCAGTTGACGGCAATGATAGTGGTAACCATGAACAGTACGTAACTGTCACCGGCGATGGTAATACTGTTGATACGTCACAGGTAAACAGTAACGGTGCAAGTTCAGATCATCATATGGCACATATTATAACAGGTGATAGTAACACACTAAGTCACTTGCAATATGCAGATAGTAAAAAACAAGGCTTCATCGAAATAACAGGCGACAACAATAATGTCGAACTTGAACAAAGAAATAGTGCAAATCACTTTGCAGACATAGTGTTAACTGGTGACGATCATACTGTATACGGTGAGCAACGTGGTGGAATGAATGGCGCACATAGTATGACAATGGATCTTACTAATAACGGTGGCGCATACAATATATCAACTATACAAAATTCAGCAAATGCACAAACTTACAGCCTAACAGGTAGTTGTACAAATGCTAACGGGTGCGGCATAGTAGTAAATCAATACTAAGAAAGGTATAAAATGATTGTTAGTAAAATGCCTCTAGAGATAATGAAAGACGGGCCTCTAGCTAAAGCAATGGAACGGGCAAAAACAGACCCTATAACAATACACAGACATAAACCAAGTGCATGGTGGAACAAGCACAACGATCAAAAAGAAATAATTTACAATCTGGCAAAGAAAAGCAACCAAAAAATAATAATACCATAATTATATTGTAATAAATACAGTATGACGAAGTATATCACACATTGGTCTGTGACTTTAATTACAGCACTAATAATCTTTATGTTCCACTATGGGAATAGCACTGTAGTAGAAACAGCCAGGCTCAAGCAATTTGATTTACTTCAACAAACAGATGAGCAATACCTTTCCCAAGATATTGGAATAGTTGCTATTGACGAAGCCGCCATTGAAAAGTACGGTCAGTGGCCTTGGAAGCGTGATGTTATCGCAGATATAATCTGGAAGCTGCGCGAAGCAGGTGCCGGTATCATTGTGATACCTATACTATTTTCTGAACCTGATAGACTAGGTGGAGATCAAATATTAGCCGAGGCACTTGCAGGCAACGGTGTAGTAATAGCACAAACAGGCACTACATCTGTAAACAGAAACTCCGTCCCTCGCGGAGTTGCGAAGATAGGTGACCCATTGCCGTTTCTGTTTGAATGGCCAGGCATGCTGGGCCCTATACCTCTACTAGGTCAAAATGCTGGAGGTGTTGGAGTTATAAACACAGCACCGGAGGTAGACGGCGTAACTCGTCGTGTGCCATTGATTATGCGTATACAGGAAAATACGTATCCGTCACTCGCAGTAGAGGTTATTAGATTAGCCACAGGACAACCATCTTACCAAGTAAAAGCAAATGCAGGTGGTGTAGAAAAAATCCGTGTTCCGAGTTACCCAATTATAAACACAGATCCTAATGGCCAAATCTGGTTACGCTGGAATAAACAGTTTGACACAATTAGTGCGATCGAGGAAGACTTTTCAGTCTTTCAAGGTCGTACTGTTGTCATAGGTATAACAGCAGAAGGCTTGGGGAGTATGATAGCAAGTCCAACAGGACCGCAATACAATTATATACCAGCTGCTGTAACTTTACAAACTTTACTAGACGGCGATCAAATACAACGTCCATTTTGGGCAGACCTAGCCGAACTAGGAACAACAGCGGCTGTATCTATAATTGCTATAGCAACAGCAGCACTTGCACCGTTTTGGGCTGTAGGCGTACTAATAGTACTAGTAACCGGCGGACTTGCATACGGAGCGTTATATGCGTGGCAAGAGTACCTGTACTTGTTAGATGTTACTATGCCTATACTTGCATTTGTACTTGTAAGTTTACATGCTATATTCAATAGATTTGTAAGCGAGTATTTACAAAAACAAGAGATAAAGAAACAGTTTGCAGGATATGCATCACCAACAGTAGTGCGTATGCTACAAGAGAATCCTGCACTAATTAAAGACGGCATGAAAAAAGAAGTTTCAATTTGTTTCTCAGACCTAAGAGGCTTTACACCACTAGGCGAATCATTTGGTGATGATGTAAAAGGCCTTACTCAAATTATGAATGGTTACATGGATGCCATTACACAACCTATACTTGATGCAGACGGTATGGTTATTAAATATATTGGTGATGCAAGTATGCACGTACACAATGCACCAATTGAAGATCCGCATCATCCTCGTACGGCTGTACAATGCGGACTAGACATGCTACGTGCTGTGGAGACATTTAATGATAAGATTACTTCTGAAGGACGACCTCCCGTTGGTATGGGGGCAGGGATCAATACTGGACTTGGATACTTGGGTGAAATGGGAAGCACAGCTAGACACAGTTATGACGTACTTGGCGATGCGGTTAGCACAGCGGCAAGGATCGAAAGTAAGTGTAAAGAATACGGATGTGACCTCTTAGTAGGAGATGCTACATATCAAAAAACTAAGTCAGACTTCTTTTACTTAAAAATAGATGACCTTGCTGTTAAAGGTAAAACAGTTGGTATTGGTATTTGGACAGTATTAGATAATAGACGTCCTGCATGGCGTACAGCACAACGTAAACATGAAGAAATGTACGAAGCATATCTTGCACAAGACTTTGATAAAGCGATAGAATTATGTAATCTGTTACACGGACACTTTAATGGGAAAATGTCAGGCTACTACGATATGTGGATAGAACGCTGTAAGTTCCAAAAGACTCAGAACTTGCCTAAAGATTGGTCCGGTGTTTTTATAGCAACGACCAAATAACGATTGTTAGTAAGCAACCTGAAGATAGCCCAAGCCACCAACCAAGCATTATAAGTTTACCATCTTCTTTAGCTCTTCTACCAAGGTAAACTCTAGTTGCTTCGTTTTGACTTTCTAACCACAAATCCCATTTTGACTTAAACATCTTTGCCCTTCCTTATGTTTTTTACAGGTTTATAATCTTTATCAGTAATACTTTCAATTTCATCTAAATCTAGATCCAAGGATTTACCAGTAAGTTTTTCATACTGTTCCTTGAATTCTAATACCATTTGAATTTTTTGAGTGAGTCGAATCATGTCGTTATCTAACATGCGTATTCTGTCTATTAGTGCTATAAGAGTACTACTTGCTTCTCCTAGCACTGGCTTTATTTCTGTAGTAACCCATTTCCATACATAGAAAACAAAATAACCTAACCCCATTGCCGCTACTATCGGAAATCCGTATTGGTTAATTGCTTCTACTAATGAGCTGCTCATGATTCTATTTTAGAAGATTCATGCTTTAATAATAATGCGTTAACTTCGTCTATCTTTCTTAAAATACCGTGTTCATTAACAATAAACACATCACCTGGTTTATAAAGACATGTAGACTTAGCGTTACCGTTTACATCTTTACCCATTACTTCACCTTCCCACTCGCCTTTGACAGCAAAACTGCCATCTGGAAAACTCTCTATATTATAATCTATCCAAAGCATTAGTCTCTCCTTGCATCTTCTTTACCTTCGTTGGCCGCAATCCTATCAATGTTAGGTTTTACGTTAAGAGCGTAACTTAGTAATGCATCTATTTTAACAAGGTCGTTATTCATAGTTTGAACTCTATTGTTCAACGCACTAATCATACCTTGCAATCCTCTTACACTACCAGTAACACTTTCTAAAATGAATCTTAAAGTAATAAACACAAATAGTCCAGATGCAAGCGCACCTGCGATTGGGAAACCAACTTCGCCTACTACTGATAAAAAATCCATATATGCCCTCTAGTTAATATTTAAGTTACTCGGAATTGGGTTCCTCGTCCTCTGGTAATTGATGTGAGCAACTACCGCATAGCCCTGTTTTACTTACATCCCCACAATGACAATCTTCCCCGCACACCAAACATTTGCGATTATCGCCTATTGGTTCTTTAGGTGTGTGAATATGTTCTGGTAAGACGTTCATGTAAGTATTTATGTCGAAAGTGGTTGACTTTTACTTCGCATGATGCTAATATATATAAGTCAGTGGAAAGCTGACATATAACTTAGGAGTAATTTATGAGCAAATTAGGCAATGCTGTACCTAGCGTTGATTTTAAATATCGAGTACGAACAGATGGAAATCCAATTACATTTGTAGATGAAACAAATGGTGATGCAAATCCGTTTGATTGGAAGACTGTAAATTCAAGTGAAATATTTGAAGGCAAGAAAGTTGTAGTGTTTTCACTACCTGGAGCATTTACTCCAACATGTAGTACATACCAAGTACCAGGGTTTGAAGGTATGTATGAACAATTTAAAGCACAAGGTGTTGACGACATTTATGTTATAAGTGTTAATGATACGTTTGTAATGCGTAAATGGATGATTGACCAAGGCGTCAAAAACATTAAGTTTATTCCAGACGGCACAGGCGAGTTCACTGAAAAAATGGGTATGCTTGTATGTAAAGATCACGTAGGCTTTGGTAACCGTTCATGGCGATATGCTATGGTAGTAGACAATGGCACAATCACAAACTTCTTTGAAGAGCCAGGTCTAAACCAAACAGGTGATGACGATGACCCATATGGTGAAACAACTCCTGAAGCTGTTTTAGAAGCGTTGAGCTAATGCAAATAGATTCTGTTTTTAATAACTTTATTGCTTACCAAGAGCTTAACATAAGCAACAAGGAAGATATTGTTGCATGGTGTAAAGATCGAGTAATTGACAATGACGGAATCTTTGTTGACCCAAGCGAAACTGTATTTAATGAGCTAGGCGGCGCAGTTACTAAGTGCCTTGATGAGTTACATACTCAGCTAGAGTTTAGTGACGAGTACGAACAGCGTATTAAACAGTTTTGGGTCAACAGTAGTTTTAATCAACCTATTGTAAGACCACACAGACATCCAGATGGATTCTTTTCTGCGGTGTATTGGCCTTTAGCAGATGAGGATGCTAGTCCGTTAGGATTTATTAGTCCTAACCAACAACTAGCACATGTTGTTAGGCCTGAGTATGTAAAGAACTTTAATAGTATGAATAGTGAACAACTGTTTATTCCACCTAAGACTGATTTGTTACTTGTATTCCCTTGTTGGATGTGGCATTTTGTAGCACACAAAGAAGGCAATTCTAATAATAGATTTAGTATTGCGTTTGATAGTGTGATTTGTAAAAAGGATTAAGCATGTCAACAATACATGAGTATTATGATTGGAATAACTTAATTGATCGCACTAGTCGCATGTCTATGTGTGATGATGTTAATGAGTTAATAACTAAAGGCAATTATTGGACTAACAGTCCTAAATACCAAACTAACGTTAATGTATTTGGATTACCAAACGAAAGATGGACTAATCTAAAGATGAGTTTTATTTGGAGTTGTTTTGCATTTATGAAACAAGAAAGACAAATAAAAAACATACAAAGTTGGAGTTATAGAACTAGTCTTAAAGACGCTGAAGATAGAGATACACTTTGGCATCATCACAATCACAACACTGAAACTACTACTGTGAGTGGAGTGTACTATATGCACTTACCAATAGCTGGAGAAGTAGTTGGTCCACAAACCGCAGGTACAGAGCTTGCACCAAACGGACCAGAAGGCGACGGAAAATACTTTACGCCTTGGAGAGAAGGACACTGGATGATTTATCCAGGAAAGATATGGCACAGACCTGGCATACTACATACTGAAGAAGACAGATATATTGTAGCAGCTGATATGGAATTTTAATGGTTGACAATCTCAACAAAACCAATTATAATAAATTATATTACGCGGCTGTAACTCAGCTGGATAGAGTACCTGGCTACGAACCAGGAAGTCAGGAGTTCGAATCTCTTCAGCCGCGCCAACTAAGTTTTTAGGAGAACTATTATGGCAACATCAGAAGAAAAAACAGAATTAGTAGAAACACTTAAAGGACCACGTTACTACAATATCACACTAAACGGATATGGTGGTGAAAGTGCGTACATGACTATTTCAAAAGAAGCACATGACTTTTGGAATGAACAGAGTGACGAACATGGCGATAGTGACTTGGTGCAATATATGGTACATGATGATGACGACGAACCAGACTTCGACGAAATTGAAAGTGTTCCGGAGTCAGCAATGTTCTTACATGACAAAGACGAAGACAACTACAAGCGTCCTTGGTACGAGTCGCACACAGAGTTTGAACACTCATATGGTGTCGAATGGGGTAGTGCATATATTACTGTAACAGAAGTTGATTCAATGGATTACAGTGCAAATCAGATTGAAGATGTTATCGAAGGTGAGAATCTTTCAGATATGTTGAGTAAACTTGAAGAAGAAAACAACTGGGAAATTGAACTAACCGAAATGGGTTGTGAAGACGAAGCACCAGAAGGTACAGACTATATTGCACAGTTTTACTCAAGCGAAAAAGGCACGTTCTTTGACGGCGTTATTGAAACTACTGGAGACTTTGATCCTAAGAAATTAAAAGTGTACACAACAGAATACTTAAACGGTGAGGATACTGTTACATCAATTGAGTATAATGGTGAAGACGTTGATAACGCAGGCGGCGACACTAACGGAAAAGGGTATTCCGCACATGTTTGGAAGAACTAACAGACCGATCAATAAACTGAGATAGAAAAACAAAGTGTTTAGACATTAATGAAAATAATTCTTCATTCATATGTTGAGATGCTTTGTCATAAGATGTTGACCCAATGTCTTGATAGAAGCGACGATTAATACCATGTTTACGACCATACTCAGGATACACACCAGATACAAACAAACAAGTGTCTCCAAGTTCTTTAGCGTCTCGACTGTTATTAAGTGTAAGGAAATGTTCAGTAAATGAAGTACGTGGCAAGAAATCAACTTTCTCGACATGATCTGCGAGTAACATTACAATGTATGCTTCAACATGCTCTGGCAAGTTGTAGCCTGTACTGTTCTGCGTATCTTGAACAACGCCACGGAAGACGTCAACATACTCGTCCTTCATATAAATATTTATCAAATAGGAGAACACATGACTAGTAGCACATGGCAATTTAAAGCAGACGATATCTTTACAGATATTGACGGCGACACAGAAAATGTTAATATGACTATACCAGAAGAAATACTTAAAGAAAAAGGTTGGGGCCCCGGCACTGAACTTAAAGTATCTTGGAGTAATGGCCAAATTATACTTGAAGAAGCAACTAAGGAAGTAGATGGCGAAGGATAGCGATTTATTAGAATTAGAGGGGGAAATAGTAAAAGTTCTCCCTAATAATACTTTTAGGGTATTAGTGCAAGACAAGTATGAAATTACATGTTACACTTCTGGAAAAATGCGTCAATTTAAGATAAAAATGATCGTTGGCGACAAGGTTCGAGTGGAAGTGAGCCCGTATGACCTCTCTAAAGGTCGAATAACCTTTAGATTATAGGTTGACACCCCTGGCTTGTGATGTTATAATATATACATAACTTAGGCAAATAGAGGCGTGTATATGTTTATCACAGTGACTGGCGGCAAACTATATCAACAAAACTACGTAGAAAGTCTGGTAGAGTTCTGTATTGAAACTCTTATGCCACGTATGCGTACTCTTGATATTAATGTAAAACTATGTACTCCTAAAAAAGCAATGGGCTATTGCCTAGAGCTTGACACTAATAGAGAGTTCGAACTTGAAATTGATCGAACACAACCACTTCGTAGACTACTAGAAACAGTAGCACACGAAATGGTACACGTAAAACAATTTGCTCGTAGAGAACTACACCCTTCAAATGATACTTGGTTTGGCAAAACATACAATCCTAAAAAAGTAAGTTACTGGGATCTTCCATGGGAGATAGAAGCACACGGACGTGAAGTAGGATTGTTTATACGTTGGTGTGAGGCTAATAACTATACAGCTAAATGGACACAATTATGACAACAGTTGAATCCTATTACAATCATATCTGTAACGAATGGGGAGTACAACCTACGTCACCCACGTACACAGGATACGAGCATGTAGAAGCACAACTAAAGTCTTATACTAAA
>Ga0209092_10000400_pt1 | contig 42170 bp, 31 predicted proteins | sample FraStrMetagenome_FD_187446 | JGI IMG/M metagenome (GOLD analysis project Ga0209092, IMG submission 187446) | Marine eukaryotic phytoplankton communities from Arctic Ocean - Fram Strait ARC3M Metagenome (SPAdes) (version 2) | ecosystem: Environmental > Aquatic > Marine > Oceanic | place: Fram...
AACGACTCAACCCGTCCAGGCAACGACTCAAACCGGTGGAAATAAAACGAGAAGATTCAAAGAAAAAATGCTTAAGTCTCGAAAAAAAAGATTTCGTTTGTAAATTTTAGATATATTAGATATATTAGATATATTAGATATATTCATTTTTCTTTCTTGTCTATCCAACTTTCTTCATATGGTTATGTGTGTTTTATTGGGATCATACTATCGTAATTTTTGAATTAGTGCTTTTAATAAAATGTGGGTTTTCCTTTCTTGTATATTCCAACTTCCTCACTAATGTCTCCATTTTCATCCGCTGCGTAAATCTCACTGTCGATTTCGTTTGATACATAATATGTATTTTTATTTATCATAACTTCATAAACACCCTCCTCTTCCTCCTCCTCTTCCTCCTCCTCTTCGACCTCTTCTTCGACCTCTTCTTCGACCTCTTCAACCTCTTCGACTTCCTCTTCGACTTCCTCTTCGACTTCCTCTTCGACTTCCTCTTCGACCTCTTCTTCGACTTCCTCTTCGACTTCCTCTTCGACCTCTTCTTCCTCCTCTTCTTCGACCTCTTCTTCGACCTCTTCTTCGACCTCTTCTTCGACCTCTTCTTCGACCTCTTCTTCGACCTCTTCTTCGACCTCTTCTTCGACTTCCTCTTCGACCTCTACTTCTTCTTCGACTTCCTCTTCGACTTCTTCTTCGACCTCTTCTTCGACTTCATTTTCAATTCTATCATACGTCCATGCCTCACTCGGTTGACTCTTCTCGATACCCAGTCTATCACTCTGGTCAATGATCATTCCTACATTAAGACATACTGATTTCCCGCATAATTGTCTTGGATTCATTTCGCCCATATCTGTCCCGCAGTGAGTACACCTGTTGATATACTCATCTTTCTCCAATTTGACTTTGGGAATCGACGAGTGTTTGATAAATTCATATGAAATATTTCCGGATTCTTCTTCTGAATCATCATCCAGAGTAAGGTCAATCACGGGTTTTTTGAGTTGTCTCTTCAACTCATTATTTTCATTTGAAAGAGTGATTATAAGGCTAATAAGTTTTTGATTTTGTGTTTTGGTCGCCTTATATTTTCTCTGTAGTTCTTTGACGATAGGTAATCGTAACAAAGAATTATAGTTGTGTTGAAGTTTGTCAGTTCCAGGCATATTGTTTAATATAAATATATCGATGTCTTTATACATATTTGTAAAATGTTTCAAACACAATCAATTTTTTGCCAATCGTTCGGAAACATTTGTGAAGTTTTCAGTTGTCCAAGAGCAGGTCCAAACCATATATTGGGATAACATACGACACGATTTGAGGGGACTCCAAAATATGCCCCCCACCAACTAAACGTGCTATTTGCAATGATATTATGGTGACATAAGCTCATAATAATAACTTGTTTCCAATCATCGATAGAATCATCCACCTTTATAAATTCGACGTTTTCTGATGTAGGTATTTGTTTGAGTTTTATAATAGAATCCAACACATTATTATTATCTTCTTGTTCACAAAAATAAAGTACTTTTATGGGTTTATTGGAAAGTTTTTCAGTTATATAGGCGAGGGCAGATTCATAATAATTGTATGGAATAATAGGATGATAGGTTGGCAAGGCTTTGTAATCACCCAAACGGAAGTGCATACTAATGTATACAATATTGTCGTCAAAATAGTGGGAGTATCGATTTTTGATTTCCATTTGGTGTTTTGATAAACCGATGATTTGGCATATTTTTTCTTTATGAGTTTCAAAATATAGTGGACTCTGAAAGTATCCTCTGAGAAAAACGTTTTTTTCTTGATAATCGGGTATTTCCACATATTTATATGTAGGATTTTCTGCGTGAACTACGACATTGTTCTGACGAAAAATGTTTGAATATTTTTCTTCATTCGCTGGCAAGGCAGTTGTAAATACTTTCAATCGACTCAAAAATGAGTTCCAGTAAGTAAACCGATTTCCAACCTTTTCTCTGTATTCAAACACGAATGGTTGTGCGTTCTCTAACGAGTATGCGATAACTGTAAATATTTTGAACAATTGATTCCCAAGCCCTCCTACAATATCTATCGTTATCATCAAAGAGAATGGATATCAATAGCAATATCAATAATATATATAACATATTATGTTTAAGTATTGGTCAAACATAATATTTATTTTGCCGTAGTTGTAGCACCACCACCACCAAAATTATTTTGTATGATACTGTTTTTACTGGGGCCGGTTTGTTTTTCGCTCGCGCGTTTTACTTTATACATCCCTCCACTTTGGGTTGTATGATTACTTTCACCATATATGTTCATAATAAATTCATCGTTGTCTTCGTGAATTTCCGGCAAAAAACGGGTCATTGGTTTATCTACAACAGACAATAGATATTCTGTTTGAAGTAGTTTCCGGTATTCTTGGATAGACAAAGACCCATAGAACTTATCCAGCAAATAATATGGGTTTGGTGCAGGTTTAATGTTTTTCTTGAACCCAAATATCTTTCCGTATGTTCGATTTAATAAATGATACCGTTCGAATTTTGTAGAATCGTCCAAATTCTCCTTCATCAAATAAGCGACCGCGCACTCTGGTCGACAGAATGAGCCGTAACCGTGAATTACGCCATCGATTTCATATTTAGGTATATGACTTGGCGGATTGTCAAAATCATAGGTGCACCAAAAGCACGCTGAATTTTTGTTATTAGGTGTATTCTTATAATAGTGTATTTTTAATTTTTTAAGTTTTGTATGAACATCTTTTAATGCGATTCCGGATAGCTCGTCGACAACATCTGGTGCTTCGCCGGCTTGGTCTTGATCAACTCCTCTGCATTTAGAACATACAATAACAGGTTCATATGCGTCGACCACGACTTTAGAAGATGCGTTCGAATCATCATTTTCGTTGTCGTATAGAGAAAAATTATGGTTTTCTTGAGTCAAGTCATATGTAGAAATTTTAGGTGGGACACACGGATTATACACCAAAGGATCTAACAAATTAGAATTATCAATATTGGCGTCATTCAGCAAGTCTTTGTGGGAACATTTAAGGTGTAAGATGACATTTTTAGTAACCGTTTCATTCTCGGGAGATGGTTCAGTCAATACGGTAAGTTTTCCGCCTTTCGGTTTTCGTCCTCTTTTTTTCAAGATTTTTGCTGGTGGAACATCGATAGGTATGATTTGAATTTGAATATTTTCCGTTTCGGTGACACCGTTAGTAACGGCACTCGTTGTATCAGTCTTCTTCTTTCGTCCGCGTTTTTTAACTTCACTCATTTGTTTATATGAAATAAGTCCAAAAAACATTTATATTGTTTTAAAATATTGATTGTGTCGAATGCGTGTTTGTTTATTGCTGATAAGATAGAAAGCATTTTCTACACAGGGGTTTATAATTCGCGGAGCCAACAACAATCTGTTGTGTTTCTTGTGATATTCTATGGGAGAATATGGCGTGAGTGCCGTCTTTACAATCCGCACACAAGGAGGACAATTTTTCGATGTCATCCGAATACGGAACCAGTTTCAAAATATCCCCAAATTCCTGCCGTTTATAATCTCCGTCCAACCCGCATATGAATACTTCTTTATTAAATTTTTCCACCATATCCAACACCGTCTCCATTAGTTTCGGGAACATTTGTGCTTCGTTAATTAAAATCGTGTCTGCTAAATGAAGATTGCTATAATTTGCGTGAGTTTCATCATTCCACGCTGAAAATATATCCCCCACAAACAAACAGGGGATCTGTATACCATCGTGAGTGGATAATTTGTCTGAGCTGTATCTCGTATCGCTGATGTAATTCAAGACCACTACATTCTTTTGGATGTATGTTCGTGTTTTGTATAATTGAATCAGTCGAGTAGTTTTTCCGGAAAACATAGGGCCGATGATAATACCCAGAAACCCTCTCTGAGTTTTATAAGTTAGGTCGTTTTTGGTCTGAATGCTGGATTTCATATTTGTATGTGGACAAAATGGGCTCTTATTCATAATATAGTTTTAGAAATGAATACAATCAATTTTTACACACGAATTCATAGAAATGATTTCTCATACATTTTATACGCTAAACTGTTTGATTTGTCGCACCCTTCTTCTAACAAATGTGCGTCCACTTTCGACGCTGGTCCACCTGTAACTGTGCTTGCTAATCGCGCGTACCCCCAAGATTCTTTTGATTGGTTAGGTCGCGAACCGCTTGAATAAAAAGCTCCGTGTCCTTTATTGATAATCTTGCGTAAGACTTTTTGAGAACATCCAGTTTTCCTCGCCAGTTCCTTGTTTGGTTTCATGGATTGAACCCCATATATTTTCATAGCCTTTTGAATGTGTTTGGACGGTTTTGATTTGAATGATTTGAGAACGGGACGATTGATGTATGTTTTGGAGTGTTTTTTGTACATTTTTCGGGTTCTTCTTATGTTCGCCAATTGTTTTTTACGGTCGGTTTTGGAAAGGGATTTCGGTAAATACTTATGTGGGACGTTTCCTGATTTATCCTTCATCGGGTGTATATGTGTATGTGTATATGTATATGTGTATATATTATATATATATATATATTGATGTTGAAAAAATATAAATATCGGTTCTCAAACATATACAGGTAATGTCAAAAAATAAGGAAAATGTCCCTTGGGTAGAAAAGTATCGTCCCGAGAATTTCGACGAAATAGTTTTGGAACCATTGAACCGTAAAATTTTTTTGAATATACTAAACAAAAAGTATTTTCCAAATATGATTTTTTATGGTCCCCCGGGCACAGGAAAGACCACTACCATAATAAACCTCATAAAGGAATGGCAGGAAAAATACCAGGAAAGCCGTAATGGGATGGTCATACACTTGAATGCTTCAGATGAACGCGGAATCGATATCATACGTAATCAGATTTACCAGTTTGTTCAATCAAACAATATGTTTGAAAAAGGTATCAAATTTGTTATTTTGGATGAAGTCGATTATATGACAAAAAACGCACAACAAGCATTGAAATACTTGCTACAAACGTGTACACAGAACGTGCGGTTTTGTTTGATATGTAACTATATTTCGAAGGTAGATGAATGTCTGAAAAACGAATTATTATCGGTTCGGTTCAATCAACTACCTGAAAATGAAATCAACGAATTCTTATCACAAGTTTCCAAAAGCGAGAACTTGGATTTATCCAAAACGACAATCCAAACGATACAAAAAATGTTTGTATGCGATATTCGTAGTATGGTCAACTTTATTCAAGTGAATCAAGGAATTAGCGATTGGGATATACAAACGATCAATGACGGGGTATACGATAAATTACACGAATTACTATTTCACGATGAGGATGATGAAAGTATATCAAAATATTTATCTGTGGTCAGCTCTCAGTACAATATTGATAAACAAAACATACTAACGAATTATTATAACTATAGCATATATAAAAAAGGGCGTCTATTTGATACGCAAGTGTTGCACAATATTGGACAACTATTACATAACAACATAACGGATATGAACCATCACCTCCGATTTTTGCGATTCAATAATAGTTTAAAAAATTGATTATGAAAAAGAATTTAAACACAACATCATCTCTTTAAGTGTACAAAATGACAAATAGTTTAGATGATGAATGGATGATGCACCTACAGGGAAAGGAGTATATCGGTGTTTCGCAAGAAGTGACTGATAAATATGAAAATGAGATTCCCCCGATTTGTGATGATTTATACATATCAACTAAGACCGTAGTTTTGTTTTTGAATCAAACAATTGATATATATAATATATTTTGGAAGATACCGATTAATGATTACAACAGTCTTGAAGATTCGGTCATCAAGAAGCAAATGAAAATTGTTTCCAAAACGCGCGAAGAATTCGATGATTATAAGAAGAGGCTGTCTGAAATAAATTATTACACTGAATCAGTGATAAAGGAGATTGACAATCCAGAGGCGCGTCGAATAAAATTCAAAGACGAGCGAAAACTCACTGTTGGATTATCGAGAAAAGACATCATGGTGTGTCGAGGCAAAAGTAAAAATGCGTTTTATAATTGTTTCGCGCTTATATTACGGTTTTATATGCTCGGTCAGTTCAAAGAAATACACGTAAAAGTGTTTAATACAGGAAAACTCGAAATACCGGGACTATTAAATAACAATTTATTGGAAAAAGTCAAGTCGATGCTTCGAATATATTTAGATCCCCACACACCGATTCCATTAGAATTCGGTGTCCCAGAAGTAGTATTGATCAACTCTAATTTCAATTGTGGGTTCTACATCAATCGTGATAAATTGCACAAACTTTTGTGTAGTGAGAAATACAGTATAGAATCCGCATATGACCCGTGTAGTTATCCCGGCGTAAAATGCAAATTCTATTATAACAATGAAATAGATTTGTGTGATGCAAAATCAAGTAAACAGCAGAATGGTCTAATTAGAGAAGAAGACCGTTCGATGAAAATGAGCGAATTGTTTCAATCCAAGAAATACAGAGAAATCTCGTTTATGATATTTCGCACAGGCAGTTGTTTAGTGGTTGGAAATTGCGACGAAGAACCACTCAATTGTGTCTACGAGTTCATAAAAAATGTTCTTAAAGACGAATACACCAATATTGTTGTGAGAGGTTTAAAAGATAGTGTCAAAACCAAACAGCCCAAGATACGCAAAAAGAAAATCACAATGACGAAAACCTACTATAATAGTATGCGTTGAATACGAATATTATACTACAATATATTATATGAGCAATAATCAGAAAAACGAAGCAAGTACAGACGGTGCGCGAAAATGGAAATATACCCTTATTACCACAGCCATTTTTTTACTAATTGCGAATCCATACACATATATACTGGTAAATAATATATTCACCGGATTGTTTGGAACAATGGGAAAAGTGTCCAGCGCAGCTGGGTGCCCAACACTGTTGGGATTCATACTTCACGCGATAGTTTTCACGCTTATACTGCGTGTAGTAATGGAAATGAATATTTGAATTTGTAGTACTTGGAAAAATATATAGAAACTAATATCGATTGTATAATATATTGAAGATGCCGATATATTATGTTTGTGAGAAAACTGGAAACGATTCCAACGATGGTTCCGAAACGACTCCGTTCAAGACGATACGTAAATCCACTGTCGTTGTCAGGCCCGGAGATACAGTTTTAGTGAAACCAGGAATATATCGTGAGCGAGTTGTTCCTACAATGAGCGGGAAAAGATACGAACCAATCACGTTCCGCTCCCTTGTAAAACACGAAGCAATTGTTCGAGGTTCAGCCATTTGGATTCCAGAAGAGGATTCCACGACGGCGGGCGCTCGTATTTGTAGTGGAATTATCGACGATTCATACTTCACCGATACTGCGGTTAAAGACGGGCCGAATCCTTTCAAAATCCCATTGTGTGTCACACCATATGGCAAGAACGGACGTCCAGAAGCAATCCGAGGAGAAATTCCCATCGAGGAATGCGACCCAAATATGATATATTGTTTAGGACAAGTTTTCGTGAACGGAAAAATGTATATTCAACAACCATATCAAGAGGAAACGAAGACCACGAAGGAATCGTGGCATTATAACAAAAGTGAAAACAAACTGTATGTCCATTTAGGAGAGGACGCGGGACCAACACCTGAAATTGAGATTTGTAATCAGCGCAGATTATTCGCACCCACTTACAGAGGACTCAAAAACATTCACATAGATGGGTTCGTGTTTGAGCATTGTGGAAATAATTACCCGAATGAATTTTGGAAGTATCCGGCACAGCAACAGGCAGGGGCTGTAGGTGTTAGACGCGGGTCTTATTGGGTGATTGAAAACAATATCATTCGATATGCCAATGGTGTGGGTATCGATTTCGGAAATGAAGGAAATTCCGGGCAAGATTCCGAGTATGGTCCTGCCGATAATACACAATTGGTCCTACACTCCAGTCATCATATTATTCGGAATAATGTTATTTCGGATAATGGTGCGGCGGGAACGGCGTCTTTTATGGGGAAAAGGTTCGAATTCACCGGAAATGTAGTTGAACGAAATAACAATTTACATTTTTCAGGGAAACGCAGATGGGAAAGTGCCGGTTTAAAAGTGCATCGCCCAGACAATGCTTTAATCGAAAACAATCTTATTCGTAATAATCATTGTCACGGAATTTGGTCAGACCAAGGTGCGGGGAAAAACTGCGTTTACCGCCAAAACATTATTACGGACAATGAAAAAAGCGGAATCGATTTCGAGATTGGTCGAATGACCACGGGTATAGTGGAGAAAAATGTGTTCAATAATAATCACTATGGAATTTCGTTTATGACTTCTGGTGGTGTTTTAGTGAAGAATAATTTGTTTCTTTATTCTCGTGATTGCGATATTCATACACGCATATGGAATAGAACCAAAGACTTATGGGATTCGCTGAATGTGGAAATCTACCAAAATATGTTTATGAAATCTCCGCAGTATATGCAGTTGACGCCAGACTGTAATGAACCGTTGCGATTAGCGTCCAGATATATGAACCAGAATGTGTATAATACAGATGACCAGACCATCAAATTCCAAGTGGTATTTGACTCCAAAACAAAAACATCGATGCCCCTATCAATATGGCAGAATACGTGGGAGCTGTGTAATGGACAATCGAAGGCGGATTTCGATAGTGTTACTATTAAGGGTTTGGAGGCAGAGTTGGAAGAAACCGACCAATCCATCAAAATAAAGGTGAATGTAGAATCTGACGTTTTAGACACTTTGAAAATTCCTCTCACCGTTTTTGAACAATCGAGCACAGATGATTATAGTTGCGCTGGTCCGTTTCATTTGAAATCTGGATTAAACGAGTTTTTGCTGTGGAATAAAGCATAATTTATTATATGTATGAATTTATATATATATATAATAAATGTCCGTTCAAGAACCATCACATTATGCCGAAGAAGATATGGTGTTAGTTGCTGGAAGTGATTATATTCGAATGGCAAGTATTGGTGGGGGATTGTTATCGATCAAGTTACCGACTGTAGGAGACTCAACCCCAATTGTTGAGGGTGTTTCCGGAGAATTGTTAGCGGTGAATGGTGGAACATATGTCGACCAAGGCAGATTAGCTGTTACACATATACGCGCATCTGGTGATGGCACAGGGATCGCTCTCCCTGGTAATATAATGATGTATAATCCCAGTGGAAATCCTAAAGAAATCACTTACAGTAATGATATACCCATTCGACTGAATACTTTTGATGTGAGTCTTAATGGGCACGATGACAGGTTGAATGTGTTGGATATCAGTGTGAATATTATCGATGTTAGCCTGAATGTGATTGACTCAACCCTTTATTCCGGTTCTACATTTGCTATTGGTGCCGGTTCATCTGCTACTGGAGGAAATAGTTTTGCGATAGGTAATAACGCTACAATACCGGGCCACAATAACGCGGTAGCAATTGGTAATGGGTCAAGTGTTGGAGCCGATAATGTAATTTGTTTAGGAGATGGAACGCAAAATGTAGGTATCGGGACAACGACTCCAAGTGAAGTGCTCGAAATTAGCGGAAATTTGATGGTTCGAAATGGCTTAATTGGATTAGGTGTAGTACCAAGTGCAAGTGATATGAATACTCCTGCTAATTACGTTCATCGTGAAGGAAGTATCTTTTTGGGAAACCACAATACTCCGGCATATCCAAATAAACAATATGTGGGGAAATATGATAAAGATTGGAACAGCATTTTAGCCGGAATGGAAATTGAAAATTTGAATACAGGTGCTCAGAAATTACATTTTTGGACTCACACACCAGGTACTTACCTTTGGAAAGGATTGACAATAGCCGAAAACGGCAGAGTAGGTATCGGGACAACGAGTCCTACATCAACCCTTTCTTTATCAGGTTCATCGGGTGGTATGTTTTTTGATGCCGAGAACAGCAACTATAATAGGATCAAAAGTCACACTACATCTCCCGGCTATGGTCGTAATTTATTAATCACTTCAAATGACGCAGGCACCAATGGTTTGTTTTTGACATCTACAAGCAGAGTTGGTATCGGGACAACGAACCCAAATCATTATTTTGAGGTAGGAACTGCAACAACAATATACCACACGTATTATGGCTATGCTCATAATACCAACGACTACAATAATCAAGAATATAGTACTGGGAATAATGCACATACCACAAACGCGTTCATTCCAAGGTTAGGTGTCAAATATCTTTTTTTTCTTAGTGACCGCCGTTTGAAAAAAGAGATTGTCGACCTTGACGATGATGAAGCACTTGTTGATTTAAGAAAATTACAACCCAGAAAATATAAGTATATAGATCAATTTACTAGAACATCACAAGAAGTTTATGGTTTTATTGCTCAAGAAGTAGGCGAAGTTCTTCCCACCGCTATTTCTTTAGATACTCAAGCCATACCGAATATATATGAAATGGGAGATGTATCAGATAATATAATAACATTGTCAAATAAAACTACAATAGACTTATCTCTAAATAAAATTATAAGATTGATAACAGAAACTAAGGATGTGAATACAGAAATAGTTGAAATTATAGATGATAAACGATTTAAAGTAGAAGAAACTTTCGAGAATAGTGATGTCTTTGTATATGGAACACAAGAAGATGATGTTAATACTATAGACAAAAATGCCATTTTTACTGTAGCAACTGCGGCTCTTCAAGAAGTTGACCGCCAACAACAAGCTGACAAACAGCGTATCGCTGAGTTGGAAACAAAAAACGCCGCATTAGAAACACAAATCACATCAATATTAGCACGTCTCGACGCCTTAGAAACCCCTTAGTCGTTTTTTCTCGATATATAATTCTTATAACAATTATATATATAGTTCAAAAACAAATGTCCATTCAAACCCCACATTATCAATCCGAACAAGATATGGTATTAGTATCTGGAACCGATTATGTTCGAATGGCGAATATCGGTGGAGGCTCTGTATCCATCAAACTCCCCACAACCGGTCAAAACACATTATTTACAGAAACCATTTCCGGAGAAATTATTGCCGTGAATGGCGGCACCTATGTCGATCAAAACCGTTTAGGTGTGGTCTCCATACGGCAATCTGGAACAAACGGCGACATCCCATTACCAGGATATGTCATTATGTATGATCCCAACGCGAATCCCAAGGAAATGTCATACAGTAGAAATATTCCGGATTCCATCGCCAGTTTAACCTCTCAACTGACCACCGCCCAAACCACTATTGCCACACTACAAAGCGAAATAAACACACTACTCAACGCAGATATTTTAGCAAGGTTGGATGCTTTAGAAAATCCATAATAGAATGACTATACATTGTCGTTCTCAACACTCGTATTATCCCCCATATTAAACATCATATTTGTCAAATTGGGTTTACTAAAACTACGACGAGTGTGTTGCGAACCTGCGTCTGACGCATCGTCTTTAGCCACCAATTTATCTTTGTTAAAAATTCGTTCATTATTTTTAGAGATATCACTCATTTCGTGTTCGATATTCAGGTTCTTCAATAAGTCATTAATAGACAGGGTCTTTACGTGGTCGATAGTATTTGCATAAGAGGCAAACTCTTTGAAAACTAAGGCCACTAACCCGATGGACCCAGCAACGAAGTTTAAATCTCTGTTCGGATACACGCCACTCGCGAATGATAATATAGATGCGGCTCCTACTAATAAAGTAGAAGCAGTCATAAACCCGGTGCTTACTCTTGACCATCCAGATTTGGTATTGACGATGTATTCAATGTTGTCTTTGTAATAAGGTAAAAGAATTTTCTTGATGACCTCTGTTTTAAATACATCCGGAATCACGTTTTCCTCGTCATTGGGGTCTATAACCATTCCAGATAAATCGAAAGAAATGTTTTTCGCACAGCAACACATACTCATATCCAAATCTCCTAAAATGCGTCTAATATATACAAATAAAATTATATTTACAGATTTTTATAGTTAGGTTCTCAAACACTATTCAGGTTCTCAAATAACTAAAATATATTTGTGTGAAAAAAAGAAGAAATAAAAACAATAAAAATTATTCGGTGAAATTCATACACGAAATATTTTGGAGACATTCGAGAACCTAATTATATACTTGAGAACCTGACCCATTATTTCCAAGGAATACCATCTTTATTAAACTTCATATTTGATTTCAAGTGATGTAATAATAACCAAAATTCGTAGGATTGCGCATCTTCATTCAATCCATAAATATAGTCAAGTTGTTCTTTTACATACAGATTATATTTGCGATGCCCCCCCTGATGAATCAGCGTGTCCGGATGTAAATGAAATTGTTTCATTGCACATTTATTGGGCATAATGTACAAATTATTACTGGAGTTAAGATCGAAGTGTATACTCTGTAAGAGGTTGTGGGTTTTCCACTGTTTGGGTATAATGTGATGGTCTTCGACAAAGTTAATATATCCCTTTGATTTTTTGAAGTTTCTTCTATTACAACTCCTATATTTGAAATAATCGCGGTGGGTTTGAGTGGAAATATGTTTGAAGTTGTATCCAAAACACCGAGTGATGAAAAATATCATACACGGAATCTGGAAACATCTCATCCACATTTATATTTATACTATATCAATAAAAATAAATGTCATATGGTTTATAGGCCTTTCACGTGAGAAATGGCGAAAGGGTTACCTTTCAATTGTTGTAAAACATCTCCTTGTGTGCGGTCCAATTGAATATTCGAATAAGTGGTGGCGTTTTGATTACTTCCGGTGGGTCTTCCCATGGCTTCAGCGGACGCCGTCTGATAAGGCATCGTAGGCACAATATCCCGACGATTTTGCTGTGTGATTTCGCGTGGGACAGTCGTCATATTAATGTTGGAGTTCATTAATCCCATTCCACCAGAAGGAGTATATCCGCGTAAAGTCGACGATTTCACATCGTTATTGCGTTGATTATACTCTGCGTCATACGCACGCGGTTGTCTTCCCCGTTCGCCTGCACTTCCAACACCGGCATAATAGAAATCACCTTGTGTTTGACGTTTTGTAGGAGCCGCGTTAACATCTGCGATTAAATACCCATCACTTCTGGCGCGACTATCCACGAAAAGATGTCCTTTGCCAACTTCAGTGGTTTCGCGGATTGTAGCCGCTGGCTTATCTGCTGGGTTGTACACATATGAGTTCGATACGGTCGTTCCTGGGTTTTGATAAGGTCTTAAATTACCGATGGCGTTTTCTTTGCGCGAAGGTCTTACAACATCCAACAATGGCGACACGGCTGCCCCGATGGCGCTACTAAATGCTCCGAAGTAGGTGTCTTGTTGGTTCGAAGAACGGTTATTCTCATACACAACTGCTGATTTCATTCCGTAATCGGCCTCATTTCCACCACCGGCCCCGATTCTTCTGGCCGGTTTCACGGGAACTGCTCCCAGGTCGATATGTTTTGAAGGCATATATTCGCCTTCCGCGTTGTATTGTGCGGATGTGTGGGAAGCTGCTCCACCGGAATAAGAAGCGGTAGTAGATTGTCGATTGTTGGTCTTTTCTTGAAGATCTAATTGGATACCTCTTACAGCAGGTGCGGTTTCGATACCTCCGGTTGTGAAATATCTTTCTTGTCCCATTTCGAAGAAAGTATCTGGGCGGTTTTTTTCTTGTATGCCTAAATCACCTCGACGCTTGATGGAACTGTTCGCGGGTCCTTCGTGTCCCAACAGACCATATTCACTGGCCTTGGGATTGTTTTGTGTTCGAAGTTCATCGACGGTTTTCGCTAAATAAAGGTTTCGATTCATCAGACCCGAATTGAATCCGTCTTTGCCTTCGGTTGTGTAACCTCCACCGATACCTGGAGCGACTTTTTGGTCGGCAAACGGCTTAACATTCGACATTTTGAGAGAAGGATTCACACGCGATTGGAAAAAGTCGGTCATATTAGGAGCCCCGTGTGCGAACTGCATATTTTCTTGTGGGGAGAACAGAGGGGCTCGTTCGGTCTTTTTAATGGTTTGTGAACCGGCTCCGGAATAATTATCTAAAATACTTTCCCCACTATTTGCTTCGGTTCTCATCGTGCGAATGTGGCTTCCGAAGAAAGGTTGCATATTATTATGTTGGAAGTGGTCAGCTCCCACATTAGACCCATTGATGGAACGGTATTGTGCGTTTTGAGGATTGGGTGTTTCCCCGGTGAATGCCGAACTGTTTTGTGTCGAGGTAGTATTTACCATTGTGTTGGGCAAGTCTTTATTAAAATACTTATCGGTGTATACACTGTTACCATCGTAGGTATTTACAGTGGACAGTTTGGATGTAAGGTCGTTGTTCGCGTTGAATTCGGTGGAATTCTGGTTATAATTTTTGTTTGGAATATCGACATTTGGCAGATTTCCTTCGTATGCTTGTTGTTGAAAATTTTCTCGGTTTCTATTTTGATTGGATACTATATAAAGACCTCCAAGAGCAACTAAAGGTATAGCAACTTCCATGTGTATATACTTCTATTATAATATATTATATTAAAAATACATTTCATATAATTTTCCAACATTTAATATCCCCAACATTTAATATGAATAATTTGTTTGATGATATACGCCAGGAACGAATCGGTCTTTCTCTAAAATGCGTGTTTGTACGTTGGAATGAAACTGCTTTTCGAGGTTCGCCTGTGGATTAATAATAGGATATTCCCATCGTGTTTGTTCTAAATCTTTATATAACCAAGCTGGATGGGAAGCACGGCTCTCTTCTACAAATGGTTGCGTGGATCTGTATTGGTATGGCTGAGTCTGGGCCTTGTGCTCGGTATATTGATTTGTTTGAGGAAGGTCTTTTGTATACTTGCGACTGAGGCCGCGTAAATCGCTCTCCAGGTTGAGATTGTTGGTTGTCAAGTTCGCTCCCCAGCTTTGAAGACGTATATGCGGGTCCTCCTCAAATGGTAGGTTGATACCTTGTCCGGGAGTATTCAAGTAATATCTTTCAGAAAATGTGCTAATTTGATTTTGTTTGATTATTCTGGCCGGGTCATCATGAAATCTTGTGAAGGACATATTATGATATATAGAATAATACCATATAAATTATATTTGAATAAAAATATATCAAAAACATTCCAACATATCTATTATATTATCTATTATATCGATTACAAGATGCCTAAACTCTGTTTGAATATGATAATCAAGAATGAAAGTAAAGTAATCACTCGTCTATTGGACTCGGTAAGTAGTCTTGTCGACGCGTATTGTATTTGCGACACTGGTAGCACAGACAATAGCGTGGAACTCATCAAGACCTATTTTGAAGAAAAGGATATTCCGGGCGAAATCATATACAAGGAATTTCGCGATTTTGGATTCAACCGTAGTTATGCGTTGAACGCGTGCAATAAGTTCCCCCAATACGAATACATATTATTGATGGATGCGGATATGGTGTTGGAAGGAACTTGTCTAAACGACCCTCAAAAATTCAAAGAAGGTTTGAAAGCCGATGCGTATAATCTCTTTCAAGGGAACCCCGAATTTCATTATAAAAATACGCGAATTGTTCGCAACCATCACGAGTTTTCTTATTGGGGGGTCACACACGAATATTTGAACAACCCGAGAAATACGATGATTGAAACTTGCGACTATGACTTTATTCGAATCCACGATATCGGAGATGGCGGCGCAAAAACCGACAAATTCGAACGCGACATAAAACTCCTCCAACAAGGTCTCATAGATGTTCCAAATAACGACCGATATACATTTTATTTGGGAAATAGTTATAAAGACGCGGGCCAACCGGAGAATGCTATAAACGCATATAAAAAACGGATAGACTTGGGAGGGTGGTCTGATGAAGTATGGAATAGTTATTATTGTATGGGATTGTGTTATATGAGATTGGACAAACCGATGGAAGCAGTGGATAGTTGGCTCGCCGCGTTAAATGTGTGTCCATTTCGCATAGAAAATATATATGAGATTGTCAAACACTATAGAATGGTGGGTAAAACGTCATTGGCGTATTCGTTTTATGTGATGGCCGACGATATTCGGCGTAAATATCCCGCGAATCCGAATCTTCTTTTCTTACACAAGGATGTTTACGACTATAAATTGGATTACGAGTTATCGATATTGGGGTTTTATATTAATTATAAAGAGTATGATATGTTGGGCGTAATAATGGATGTTCTCAAAAACAGCACTGACGGGAGCATTCAACACAGTGTAATGACAAATTATAAGTTTTATGCCGAAAAGCTCAAAGAGAATGATGTATTGGACGAAGACCTTCGAAGCACTCTGGATGGTTTGATCAAGCCATACGATAATGACGAAATATTTGTATCGAGCACACCGTCTTTAGTGTATGATAATGATAATGACGAGTTGATAGTCAATGTGCGGTATGTAAATTATGTAATAGACGAAAATGGAAATTATGTGAACCGTGACAAGATAATCACTGTGAACCGACTGGGATACATACAAATGTCCCCTGTGCCAAATATTAAAGAAATAATAGAGTTGAAACACGACACGAGTATTGATAATAGATATGTAGGAGTGGAAGATGTGAGACTATTTAAAACGGATAATGGATTGTTTTATAGTGGCAATCGCGGGTTGGATAATGGTAATATGGTGATAGAATTGGGGAGAATCAATGGCCGATTCGGGATATCTTCGGACCTGTTGAAAATAGAAGGGCAGCAACCCATCGAAAAAAATTGGGTGTTGATACCTAATGAGGGGCTTAAAATGATATATGGTTGGAATCCTATTCGTATAGGAGATATAGAGAACAACGAGTTCAAAACGACTCATACAATCGAGAATGTCCCTTGTTTTTTCGGTAATTTACGCGGTTCTTCCAATGGCATCATCATAGACAACGAAATATGGTTACTGTGTCATAGTGTAAGTTATGAAGACCGCCGGTTTTATTACCATATTATAGTTGTGTTGGATGCTATATCGTTTGATTTGAAATGGTATGTTCCGTATTTCACATTCGAAGGTGGAAAGGTGGAGTATTCTCTTGGAATGGTGTATATGGAAAAGACGAATGAAATTCTTTTTGGGTATAGTGTTTATGACAATACAACGAAGTGGTTGAAAGTATCCAAAACATATTTTGAAGGTAGGGCGATAAGATGGTTATAAAATAATTTCCAGAGAATAATACAATGAAAACTTCTATCTCCTCCATATATATATAAATTTTCAAAACATAATGGATTTAGATAAACTGAAAACATTTGGTATGGGGTTATTTTCATTTGGAGTGTTGTTTTTGATAATTATATTTACAGTGGGTGAAGGTTCTAATCCTGACAAGATATATTCGGTGTCTGATTTCAAGAAAGTAAATTTCTTCGCGGTATTCCCAGTATTATTCGCAGGAGTTTTATTTTTACTATTCATATACAAAAATAAAAAAATTTGGTCGAAAGAAATAAGACGTAATCGATTTATGTATGCTTTGGGCTTGATCGTTTTTTTGTTCGTATTATTTACTAATCTACGGTATTATTTGGTTCTTGTATCGACTATATTAGTGATATCATTTATATTTGCGTTTTATAAAATGTTTGGCACATTACTCGGAAAAGCGGGGCGTATGTTTTCAAAAGCGGAAGAGGGTGTAGAAGAAATAGAGGACGCAAATTAGGTTTATGATTTTTGTATCATTTGTACCGCTTTGCTTTTACACACACCATATGTCGTTCTGTGCCATTGTGAAATCCCGTGTTCATTTATACCCTCCAGATGTTTTTTAGTGCCGTATCCCATGTTCGTATGAATGCTGTATTTGGATACTAAATCGGGATAACTTTCACACAACTTATGTATATATTCATCTCTTGAGTATTTCGCCAATATTGATGCGGCTGCGATCGACATATATGTATTGTCCCCGCCTTCTACAGTTTCGTAAGGTAGTGTAACAATATTCTGGCGGGTTTCGTCGAAGAATACATAGGGTTTGAAATCGTTTCCATCAATGAGGAGTTGGAGTTTCGATGGCGATTCCATCCGGTCATATATGTCTTTGATACACGCGTGCATTCCTTGAAATACGGCTTGTCGGATATTTATCTTGTCTATGACATCATGTTCTACGAAGTGAATAGCGTAATACACAGAGTTTTGTATTATGTAGTCGAAGCATTCTTTCATTTTTTTGACGGATTTGATTTTTTTGCTGTCTTTAATATCTTTATGGAAGAAGGACCCGTCCCTGGGCAATACAACGGCAGCGACATACAATCTTCCGAACATAGGTCCACGTCCAGCCTCGTCTATGCCGATTTCCACATCAAACTCTGGGTTTTTGAATAATTGTAGATGTGTCATTTTTTAAAATATACAGGACGTACAACCTGAGAAATATTGAATATATAAATCAATTTTTTATATTCCAACGGAACAAATGATATATACAATCATGTATATAGGTCTGGATGAAGTATAAGTATTTGATCATTTTATTTTGGGTATTATTCATTATTGGAAATTTGTATTTATTTTACTATTTACAGGATGATTATGAAGACACGCTTGATTCCATATATGATTATTTTTATCCCGAAGACAATATTGAAGAAGGATTCTTTGGACGGCGTCGAAGAAGAAGGAAACCACGAAGACGTCGGGGAAACAATAGTGCAGTACTACGAGAATTTCGACGCAGGCAACGGAAACAGAGAGAAGAAGTTCGACGCAGACAACGAGAAGAAAAAGAACGAAAAACGAGGGAACTCCGGCGTATTCAAGAAGAACAAAAGAAACAAAGACTTAGAGAAGAAGAAGAGAAAAAACGAATACAGAACGAAGCGAAGATGGCCAGATTAAAAGAGGAGCGTTTTGGAAAATATATGAAAATGTTTTTGGAAGGGTTCGATTTAGAAAATAAGAAATATTCAACACAAGACGAAATGGCCGATTTTTTGAGTAGCGAAGAAGGTTTAGGGAATACTGTATATTACGAGGACGCAGAAAATAACATTTCGAAAACGTTGACGTTCAATAAAGGTTTATTCATCTCCTTTTTCACAACTATTCGTAATACAGACCTTGACGACAATATAGATATAATGAAGTTTAAGATAGACATTCCCGAAAATTTTATCGGACGTTGTTTAGGGTTCAACGGAATATATTATTGTGGGGGTCAAGCGTTTTATCCAAAAGATTACATTCCGGGAAAAGACGCAACAATCACTATTTCTGCGAAGAAATCGAGGTTTAATGGCAAATGGAAGTTTTATGGTAATCAAAAACCATTTTTAGGTAATATTGTGAAAAGTATATATTTGTCATATTTTCCTTGTAACATAAACAATGAGCTATATTATTTCAAACAAAATGTATAATGCCATTTCTCTTTTGAATTAAATCTATTCAACTATATATATTTGAGAAATGAAGTCTTCAAACAAGTATTTATTGATTTTAGTGGCAATCTTAGTGATTTCGTTGGGTATTGGAATGTATTTCAAATTTTCCCCACGTGCGTTCGAAGGTATGACTGACAAGCCAACCCCAACGGCTGTTACAGAAACTCCAACCGTCGTTTCGGAATTACCCAAGCCTACCGCTCTTCCAACCAGAACTCCTCTGCCACTGTTAGACACCAAACCAACATCCCCAACAATTCCCACCGACATATTAGCTAATTTGGACATATTAACCCAATCAAAAGGCAATTTGAATTTTGCTGAGCTATAAATATTTTGCCGAGCTATAAATATTTTAGGAGTTATAAAAAGTTTATATTAATGAACTCATTTATATAAATATATTTTCGATATATACAGTATATACTGATGAAGATAAAGATAACACCTTTAATCTTGTTTTTGATATTGTTGGCGGTGTTAATATTGTCAATGTTATTGGGAAGCACTATTAAATCGATGATGTATAGAGAATCTTTCGTAAATTTTAATCAATCCAACGCAACCAGTTACGGGAATACCATCTATGTCCCTCAATATAGTGCTGATGTGGACAGGAAAATCATTTCATTGTATGATAACATCTATATCGACAATGTAAATGGTAACTTGTTGGAAGTGGATGGTTTAGCGTGTGAGAAAGGAAATTCTGTGTCCGGGAATACTGATTGTATGGATAATTACGGAACTACAATCACCAATATTTATGTAACAACTCGTGACGCGATTCATACAAATTTGTATCGTACTCAATACAAAGAAGACGGTTCGGTATTACCCTACAGCACTATTGAAAGTCAGAAAACATCGGTCGTTCCAACCATAAGTCAGTACTCATACACTACGCGGTGTGAGACAACGGACACATATCAGGTGTTTTATATTGCGATGAATTCCAACACATTTATTCACGTTATGGACATTGACAAATCGACCTATCCACAAGGAGGTGCGAATGTGATTTCGTATGCATTATCTCAAGACGGTATTGTTGGAACACCAAAGAATTATAATTATTCGATTGATAATGTGCCAAGCTACAACACGAATCCTGCGAAGAGTAATTCGGATATGAACAATGGTTCTCTCATTACTGATCCAAATTATATGAGTGGAAGCAATAGCGAACAGATATTCCAAATATCCCCATTCTTACGGTATGATACCAAAAATGGTTATGTATTGATTACACATTCCAATGGAGTCGGGTATGATGTGTATGATAGAGCGACCGGTTCTATAGTTCCAGGAAATGCCGGCGCAAAGGAGCAAATCGAGTCTTTGTCATCGATGACCTCTATGACTATTGGCGATGGAAACAATGGTATGGCGTTAGTGTGTGCCATCGGTAAAAACACTTCAATCTGTTTGATTGTCGGAAATTCGACTGATGGTTCCTACAAAATTGTCAGTTGCTATTCATTCGATGAAAATGGTCCATTAAAACCGTCTGATGCTCTCGAATCTACCAATGGAAATACGTGGTCGACCACCACATCCGGTCCAGCACAAACTTCTTCGGGAGGTTCGTCGGAGAGCGGAAACAACGCTACTACTGTTAACCAACCTACGGGACAACTTCCATCTTTTTGCGGAGATGATATTTCTTGTAAATGGTTTTGGTATTTCAATACAATGGGTCAAGGAAACGGATTCAATAAGACCGGAATTGTTAGCAATGACCATATGTTGAAAACACAATTGGTTCCTCCAATCTGCCCTCAATGTGGTGATGATGGTGTATGCACCAACTGTGGAGGGAACGGTGGTAATGGCACATATGGTTTAGGTAAGAAGGGGGCTACTGCTGCTGGATTATTGAAAGGTGGTGTAGGATTAGGTAAAGATGCCGTGAATGGTGCGGCTGGTCTCGGAAAAGAGGCAGTGGGTGGTGCGGCTGATCTCGGTAAGGAGGCAGTGGGTGGTGCTGTTGATTTGGGAAAAGAGGCCGTGGGTGGCGCAGTTGATTTGAGCAAAGAGGCCGTGGGTGGCGCAGTTGATTTGGGAAGAGAGACTGTGGGTGGTGCGGTTGATTTGAGTAAAGAGACCGTAGGTGAAGCAGTTGATTTGGGAAGAGAGACTGTGGGTGGTGCTGTAGGATTAGGAAAAGAAGCCGTGGGTGGTGCTGTAGGGTTAGGAAAAGAAGCCGTGGGTGGTGCTTTGGGAATAGGTAAAGATTTATTGGGAGGAATAGTGGGATTGGGTCAAGATGCGGCAGGTGGAATAGTGGGATTGGGTCAAGACGCGGCAGGTGGAATAGTGGGATTGGGTCAGGACGCTGCGATAAGAGGAGGTGCTTCGATAAGAGGAGGTGCTTCAAATGGAGTTCAATACAAAACGGGTAAGGTAGACAATTACTCTCGGTATGGAGCATTGCCATCGAAAGGTGGAAATTACCTCCCATTAACGGCTGATTTCAGTAAATTCGGGCGTTAATAATATATTTTATGAATACAAATGTATATATAGAATATATAATTATAGTTTATGTCTAACCCTAATATCAACTTTAGAAAAACCACAAGTGTATATATTGGGCCAACTGGATATACAGGGTATACCGGACATACAGGACAAACAGGAGCATTTGTAATAGGTCCTACAGGATATACCGGGTATACTGGCCCGACGGGTGTTCGAGGGCAAACCGGAACTACTGGTCCATTGGGAACAGGTCCTACCGGAAATACTGGTCCTACTGGTGAAAAGGGTGATACGGGTCCTACAGGACCGAATGTTTGGACAGCCTTGATCGATAACCGCATTTATTATGAGTCGGGTCACGTTGGAATAAATAATTCACAACCTCAGAAAGAGCTTGATGTAATAGGGACTGTGAGGCTTACAAATGAGGAGAAACCGGGAATGATAATGATGAATGGTAGATACGAAAATATCGGTATTGGTGAAAACTACTTCGACATATCCGGAGGAGGAAATAACATAGCCTATGGATTGAACTGTTTGAATTTCATACAAGATGGTTCTTTTAATACCGCGATTGGACACAATTCGTTAAAATCTTCAATAGAGACATCGTATGTTACCGCATTAGGTTATAATAGTGGTTCTCAAGATATTAGTGGCGTTTATAATACTTATTTGGGTGCAAACAGTGATGTTTCTTTAAATGATGTTTGTGAATACTCTACCGCGGTGGGTTATGGCTCTATAATAAATGATTCGCACCAGATAGTTCTGGGAACAAGCGGTGAATACATAGAAATTCCCAGTGAAATGAGCAGTACCTCGATAAATAGTGGCGGATTAAGATTATCCGGGGGGGCAGGTATTGTTGGAAATGTATTTGTAGGGGGGAATCTCGAAGTAAAATCAAATATTGTTTGTGAAGACACGCTTTATGTAAATGGTGACGGTCCTTCCATCTTCCAAGGAAATGTAGCAATAGATAGTGATCAACCGACAAGTATAGCCGGTAAAACCATATTAACGTTTCCGGAAGATTCTTCATCGACAACATCGGGTGCCCTCGTAGTAACCGGTGGAGCCGGTCTTAAGGGTAGTGTTTATGTAGGTGGAAATGTGAACACTGGTGGGAATTTATTTGTAGGAGGCACCGAACAAACAGCTATAGCTGGTCAAACAAATATTTTCAATACCACTCCATCAAATAGTACGACTACTGGTGCGTTAATTGTAAATGGTGGTGTGGGAATCCAAGGAAAAATATATGGTGGTCACAATTTGACAATAGATGGAACTGCGACTATTAAAGGGACCGGTGAAACGAAGATATATGGCCGGACATTTATAAGCGATACTACTCAAACAAATAGTATGGGACAAGGTTGTTTGGTTGGTCTCGGTGGCGGGTCTTTCAATAAAAACTTTGAAGTTGGTGGCAATTCGCGTATCGGCGGGAATTTATTTGTAGGAGGCACTCAACAAACCGCCATCGCGGGTCAAACAAATATTACTGATACAACCGAGTCTACTTCGACTACTACTGGGGCCCTCTTAGTGGCCGGCGGAGCCGGACTCGAGGGAAGTGTTCACGTGGGTGGCAATATAGTTTCCGGTGGATATCTAACTGTAGGAGGCACTGCGCAAACCTCTATCGCTGGTCAAACAAGTATTACTGACACGACCGATTCTGTTTCGACTACTTCGGGAGCCCTCTTAGTAGCCGGCGGAGCCGGTGTCGAGGGAAGTGTGAATATCGGTGGCAACATAGTTTCCGGCGGATATCTAACTGTAGGAGGCACTGCGCAAACCTCTATCGCTGGTCAAACATATGTGTTGGACACGAGTGATTCTGTATCTACCACTTCGGGTGCCCTCTTAGTAGCCGGCGGAGCCGGTGTCGAGGGAAGTGTCAATATCGGTGGCAACATAGTTTCCGGCGGATATCTAACTGTAGGAGGCACTGCGCAAACCTCTATTGCGGGTCAAACATATGTGTTGGACGCGAGTGATTCTGTATCTACCACTTCGGGGGCCCTCTTAGTAGCCGGCGGAGCCGGTCTCGAGGGAAGTGTGAATATCGGTGGCAACGTTGTTACCGGCGGGAATTTATTTGTAGGAGGCACTGCGCAAACCGCAATAGCTGGTCAAACAAGTATTACGGACACGACCGATTCTGTTTCGACTACTTCGGGGGCCCTCTTAGTAGCCGGCGGAGCGGGTCTCGAGGGAACTGTGAATATCGGTGGCAATGTGATCACTGGTGGAAATTTATTTGTAGGAGGTCTTACGCAAACTTCTATTGCGGGTCAAACAAGTATTACTGATACAACTGATTCTGTTTCGATTTCTACGGGGGCCCTTTTAGTAGCCGGCGGAGCCGGATTCGAGGGAAGTGTTCACGCGGGGGGCAATGTGATAACTGGTGGGTATCTAACTGTAGGAGGCACAGAGCAAACATCCATTGCGGGTCAAACAAATATTACTGATACTACAGAATCCGATTATATTGATAGTGGTGCTCTTTTGGTGGCTGGAGGCGCTGGAATCACGAAAAATTTGAATGTAGGTGGAGATATGAATGTTGTTGGAAGCACCATAATCTCAGGCAATCTTGATGTGCGCGGAACTACAACGACAGTAAATACTGATAATACGGTTATTAAGGATGCGTTAATAGAACTGAATTCTGGTTTGAATGGCGCATCTACAAATGATTCTGGTATCGTAATAGAAAGAGGATCGACCGGAGATAATGTGTTTATGGGCTGGTCAGAATACAACGAAAAATTTATTATGGGAACAACACAAGGAACAGGAAGTAGTACAGGTTCTTTAACAGTGGATGTTGCGTCGGTTTTAGTAGATGTTGTAGGAAAACACGACGGGCCGATTGGAACATTATTTCCAGATGAAGCTGTTTTCACCACGACCACCACACAGGAAAATGTATTGATCCAGGGAACAACACATATGGATAATGATACACAAAGTATAAATACAACGACGGGTGCATTGGTTTTAGATGGCGGTGTAGGAATCGGAAAAGATGCAAACATCGGAGGTAAACTGTATGTAGCCAGTTTACAACAAAGTATTATATCCGGCCAAACCAAAATAACAAAGAACGACCCATCATACTCTTTAAGCACGGGGTCACTTTTAGTGGTTGGTGGAACTGCTATTGATGGTAATCTTACCTTGGGTGGAGACCTTAATACCGACGGAAATATATTTGTAGGAGGCACCGGACAAACTGCCATCTCGGGTCAAACAAATATTACTGATATAAGCGATTCTATTTCGACTACTACAGGGGCGCTCTTGGTAGCCGGCGGAGCCGGCGTCAAGGGAAGTGCTCACGTGGGAGGTAATGTTATCACCGGCGGATATTTAACTGTGGGAGGCACACAGCAAACTTCTATTGCGGGTCAAACAAATATTACTAATACTACTGATTCTGTTTCGACAACCACGGGAGCCCTCTTGGTAGCCGGCGGAGCCGGACTCGAGGGAAGTGTTCACGTGGGTGGCGCCGTGAATACCGGTGGATATTTAACTGTGGGAGGCACACAGCAAACCTCAATTGCAGGTCAAACAAGTATTACTAATACAAATGATTCTACTTCGACTACTACTGGGGCCCTCTTGGTAGCCGGCGGAGCCGGAGTGTCAGGAAGTGTTTATGTGGGTGGTGTCGTAGTTACCGATGGGAATTTATTTGTAGGGGGCACTGATCAAACATCTATTGCGGGTCAAACAAGTATTACTGACACAACCGATTCTATTTCGACTACTACGGGGGCACTCTTGGTAGCCGGCGGAGCTGGCGTCGAAGGAAGTGCTCACGTGGGAGGTAATGTGATCACTGGCGGATATTTAACTGTGGGCGGCCTTACACAAACTTCAATTGCAGGTCAAACAAGTATTACTAATACGAATGATTCTGTTTCGACTACTTCGGGAGCCCTCTTGGTAGCTGGCGGAGCCGGTATGTCAGGAAGTGTTTTCGTGGGGGGAAATGTCCGCACATATGGAGCGATGTCCATTTCCGGAGAAGTATTACTAAGCAATGGCTCCGATTCTATAGATTCTACTTCGGGAGCTCTGGTTGTGGATGGAGGTGTCGGTATAGCAAAAAGTGTAAATATAGGAGAAGAACTTACAGTGAATGGTATCTCATACATCGTTAATTTGGTTGACTCACAATCCCCACAAAGTGGTGCTCTGGTTATTTCTGGGGGTGTCGGAATAGGGGGAAACATAAATATAGGGGGAAATACTCATATATCGGATAATATAGAACTCGACGGAATTCAACAAATAAATAACACGAGTGATTCTGTTTCGACCACTACGGGGGCCCTTTTAGTGGCCGGCGGAGCCGGTTTAGAAGGAAGTGTTCACATAGGAGGGAATATTGTTACCGGTGGGAATTTATTTGTAGGGGGTCTTACACAAACCTCAATAGCAGGTCAAACAAATATTACGGATACTACTGATTCTACTTCGACAACCACGGGAGCCCTCTTAGTGGCCGGCGGAGCCGGTTTAGAAGGAAGTGTTCACGTGGGTGGTGGCGTGAACACCGGTGGGAATTTATTTGTAGGAGGCACTGCGCAAACCTCAATAGCCGGTCAAACAAATATTACGGATACTACTGATTCTACTTCGACAACCACGGGAGCCCTCTTAGTGGCCGGCGGAGCCGGTTTAGAAGGAAGTGTTCACGTGGGTGGTGGCGTAGTTACCGATGGGAATTTATTTGTAGGAGGCACTGCGCAAACCTCAATAGCAGGTCAAACAAGTATTACGGATACTACTGATTCTACTTCGATTTTTACGGGGGCTCTCTTAGTGGCCGGCGGAGCCGGTCTGATTGGAAGTGTTTACGTGGGTGGTGGCGTAGTTACCGATGGGAATTTATTTGTAGGGGGCACTGATCAAACATCTATTGCGGGTCAAACAAGTATTACTGACACAACCGATTCTGTTTCGACTTCTACTGGGGCGCTCTTGGTAGCCGGCGGAGCCGGAATCGACGGAAGTGTTCACGTGGGTGGTGGCGTAGTTACCGATGGGAATTTATTTGTAGGGGGCACCGCGCAAACCTCAATAGCAGGTCAAACATATGTGTTGGACACGACCGATTCTGTTTCGACTTCTACTGGGGCGCTTTTAGTAGCCGGCGGAGCCGGTATCGATGGAAGTGTTCACATGGGAGGGAATATGGTCACCGGTGGATATTTGGAAGTCGGAGGCACTGCGCAAACCTCAATAGCAGGTCAAACAAGTATTACGGATACTACTGATTCTACTTCGATTTCTACTGGAGCCCTCTTGGTAGCCGGCGGAGCCGGACTCGTGGGAAGTGTTCACGTGGGAGGCGGTGTGAATACCGGCGGGAGTTTATTTGTAGGGGGCACTGCGCAAACCTCTATTGCAGGTCAAACAAGTATATTGGACGGCACTGATTCTACTTCGACTACTACTGGAAGTCTCTTGGTAGCCGGCGGTGTCGGTCTGGCTGGAAGTGTTTACGTGGGAGGCGGTGTGAATACCGGCGGGAGTTTATTTGTAGGGGGCACTGCGCAAACCTCAATAGCAGGTCAAACAAGCATTACGGATACTACTGATTCTACTTCGATTTCTACGGGGGCGCTCTTGGTAGCCGGCGGAGCCGGAATCGACGGAAGTGTTCACGTGGGTGGTGTCGTGAATACAGGTGGGAGTTTAACTGTAGGGGGGACAGCGCAAACCTCAATAGCAGGTCAAACACGCGTATTGGACACTACTGATTCTACTTCGACAACCACGGGAGCCCTTTTGGTGGATGGTGGTGTAGGAGTCGTTGGAAATATATATGTGGGAGGTAATGTTGTGATGGATCGTGAGGTGTATATTAACGGAACTGGAACATCTATAATAAGTGGAAATGTGAATATAATGGGCTCTGGAAAGTCATATTTCGATGGGCCTACACAATTCACACAGATAATGGATATCATTAATGCTACCGAATCAACCAATTTCAGTAATGGTGCGTTGACGGTTGCGGGGGGTATAGGAGCAGGTGGTAATATAAATGTTTCGGGAACAGTTCAAAGTGGACATCTTTATACAACAGGAAACTTGGATGTACAAAACAGTATTATCACAAACGGACAATTATATGTGAATGGATTGAATCGTTCACAGTTTGATGGTAACATTCTCATAAACACGATGGACGATTGTCATATCACGGGGAATTTAATTTATACTGGACCGGAATTTAATCAAGCCAATCCTCTTTTATATCCGGGTCAGTTTGTTACAAATTCCTACTTACAATCGTTCGACGCAAACACACATTGGGTTACGGCTATTAATGGAAATGTGTATACCGGTTCGAATGTAGGAATTGGAATAACAAACCCAGAAGTTTCTCTGGATGTTTCCGGAATAGTGATAGCTACTGCATACCAGTCGACTTCGGATTATCGTATCAAACACAATATCGAAGCAATATCGGATGACCGAAATGTGAATTTACTCCGCCCAGTTGAATACGATTTGAATGACGGAAAACACGATATGGGTTTTTTGGCGCACGAAGTTCAAGAAGTATTCCCGTTTTTGGTGTCTGGAGAAAAAGATGGAGATAAGATACAAAGTATTAACTACAACGGGTTATTTGCGGTGCTGGTGAAGGAAATCCAGGAACTGAAAAAGGAGAATGCTTCACTGGAATCGAGGATAACTGTATTGGAAAGAAAATAAACTCGTTCAAAAAAACATAAAAATGAACGATGCTATTATAGAAACGATTATTTTATATAATAGATGATGCAAATAGAGAACGATTTGTTTGATAGACGCCAAATAGAACAAAGCATCAAGGATTATCTTATTTCCTTCGATGAAAATTGTAAAAATATTCAGTTCAAGAAAGGGTTATACATATATGGATACCCAGGGTGTGGAAAAACGCATTTCATCACTCAAATACTGAAAGATTTGGATTATGATATTATCAAATTTGATGCTGGTGACGTTCGTAATAAAGCATTGATAGAATCAATAACATCAAACAATATTTCGAATCAAAATGTTCTCACTATGATGGCGAGGAAGAAGAAGAAGATTGCCATTATTATGGACGAAATCGATGGAATGAATAATGGAGACAAGGGGGGGATTTCGTCGCTCATAAAAATGATCCGCCAGAAAAAGACGAAGAAACAACGATTAGAGCATCAAACACTCAATCCGGTAATTTGTATTGGAAATTATTATATGGATAAAAAAATCCGAGAACTAATGAAAGTATGCAATGTGTATGAATTACAAAAACCGACAGATGCGCAGATCACACATATACTGAATAAACAATACAATATTGCCCTATCAAAAATACCGGATTTGGTATCTTATATCCAAGGGGATCTACGAAAGCTGGAGTTTATTGACCGCGTCCATAAGAAAAATCCGGAATTTCTCATACAAAATATGAACACAATATTCCAGTTGAAATCATACAACGAAGATTCCAAAAATATCACACACAAGTTATTGACAAATCATTATCCTTTGAGCTCACACACGAGGATTCTGAACGATACCGACCGCACGATTGTTGCGTTATTGTGGCACGAAAATATCGTGGATGCGATTTCCAAACAAGATAAAAAGAAATCATTTCCGTTTTACTTGAAGATTTTGGAGAACATATGTTATGCCGATTATGTCGACCGTATCACTTTTCAAAACCAGATATGGCAATTCAACGAAATGAGTTCTATTATTAAAACATTTTACAATAATTCTTTGTATCACGAACATTTTCCAGACAATTCCATACAATTTGACGAAATCCGCTTCACTAAGGTTCTTACAAAATATTCTACGGAATATAACAATATTTTGTTTGTATATAATCTGTGTCAACAGCTCGACCTCGACAAGAAAGACCTCCTTGCTTTCTTCCAAGAAATGAGACTTTTCTTTGGAAACACATTCATGGAAAAACACGATACCTTAGAAAACGTGGAAAAAATATTCGAACATTACGAAATAGACAAGCTGGATATTAAACGTATCTATAGATATCTGGACAAAAATGTGAAGATAATAAACAACAATATTATCGACGACGATGATGAATAATGATTATGTGTGATGACTAAATCGTTGATTTGGGTTTCATTTGGCACAACTCTTCACTTTTTAATGCCAATTGTTGTTGTAGTTGAAATACCATATTTTCCAGACTTTGATTTGCCTCATTCATCTTATTCAATTCCTGTTTTTGATAATTGAATAATTTATTCATATCATCCAATGACATCTGAACAGATTTTCCGTCTGAATTGTTCATCGTTATTTTCATATCCTTTTGGGATTGCTGATGTTTCATTGCCATCTCAGCACGCTGTAGTTCTAATTTTTTGATTTGCTCCAACACATCTGGTTTATTCACCGGTTCCCCGGGTTTGTATTTTGCCAACATCCCATCAATATTGTTCATAAAGAAATCTTTAATGGACGCTTCACCTTCTGTCCGAATGAAATCATCGACTTTTACCGTTGACTGTTTCTGAAATTGATTGTCGGCTGTTTTCAACAAATGCCGCTTGTCAAACGTATTATGTATGTGGGAAAATACCAAGATGGTTTTTAGAGGGTCCAATTGGACGAACGGTACGGTATAATCCTTCAAGAACTTCTTCTCTTCGGCCAACGCAGCACTATCTTCGTAACACGTTGATTTCAATAATTCGGTGCGAAATGCGAATGTTCCCGCGGTTGCGTGTTTGGAACCATATGGACCAAACTGATACATTTTTTCGATGTGCTTGAAGTAAACATAAATCTCCGAAGAACCGGCACACATAGCCTCTGGGTTTTCTTGGAGCCGTTCTACTGCGTGGGAAACGCGCTCCGGTGGATAATAGTCATCATCATCCATGTACACGATGATAGTCCCTTTGACGAATTTATGCATATAATTTCGTTTTTCTCCCAGGGACATTTTTTTGTCGCATTTATAGTATTTTATTTGTTCTATGTTGGAACTCTGAATCAAATCCTCGACCTTGTCCGTTCCATCATCCACAATTATCCACTCCATTCTATTTTTTGGATATGTCTGGTTATGAAAACACTGCAACATAGTTTGTATGAATGGCCGTCTGTTAAATGTGGGAGTACATATACTGACAAACGGATAAAACTTTTTCGACAATTTTGGTGTATGACCTTTCGTTTTTACCATAATAAATATTATATACAGACATTATTTGTATATATCGTTTTTATCAAACACATTATTTATCGGTCTTTTATCTTTGTTTCACCAAACAATATATACATTTATTATTATTACTGTTAATATTCATATGAGCAGTCGCGAAAAATTTGAAGGTGAATTATTGAAAAGGTCTTTAGCAAATGACATCGAAACCGCTACACTGGAATGGAGAACTCTCCATCATCAAAAACACGAAACTCCACAGTTCTGTATTTGTGGACACCACGTAAAACACGTAATACCTATATTTAATATTCATACACATCAACTATTCAATATAGGGAACACGTGCGCCAGCAAACATAATATTAAAACACATCTATCCAATGAAACCCTTTTTATGTTTTTGAATTCTTTGATAGATGACCCGACAACAATAGAAGCAAAACTAGTTGATATTCGGGTTCATCTGTCAGAATTTATCCGAGAACATCATTTGAATCTAAAAAAACTAATGACTGAAAGTGATGATATTAATTACTTTGATATTGTTTTACCGCTGTGTAAATTAAACGAGAATGTGGACGAGCTTATCCACAAGTTTCATTTCGATCTGGTTGAACTACACAATTTAATCATCAACGATGTTTATTTCATGAATGAAAAAATAAAGAAAACAGAGAAAGCCGCGCAATCAAACAAGAAAAAACCCAAAAGGAAACGGCATCATAAAAAGAAGAAAAATGACATTAGTTTAGAAAATTTGAACATAGAAAGAGATGTTGATTCGAGCAATAATGTAGAAATATTCTTTGAATCTCCTACTCCCAGTACGAGTTATGATGTTTCTGAAAATTTAATAGACACCGATTTTGAAGAAATAGAAGGTTCTCAAATATTAGAAATTGAAAGTCTTAAAATAGTAGAATGTGAAACTTCTTTAGAAACTACACAAGAATATTTAGAAGAATTCGAGAACCAGGAAATTGAAAGTCTTAAAATAGTAGAATGTGAAACTTCTTTAGAAACTACTCAAGAATATTTAGGAGAATCTATTTTAGAAAATAATACAACAGAATATTTAGAAGAATTCGAGAACCAGGAAATTGAAAGTCTTAAAATAGTAGAATGTGAAACTTCTTTAGAAACTACTCAAGAATATTTAGGAGAATCTATTTTAGAAAATAATACAACAGAATATTTAGAAGAATTCGAGAACCAGGAAATTGAAAGTCTTAAAATAGTAGAATGTGAAACTTCTTTAGAAACTACTCAAGAATATTTAGGAGAATCTATTTTAGAAAATAATACAACAGAATATTTAGAAGAATTCGAGAACCAGGAATTTGAAGGTTCTCAAATGTTAGAATGTGAAAGTCTTAAAATAGTAGAATGTGAAACTTCTTTAGAAACTACTCAAGAATATTTAGGAGAATCTATTTTAGAAAATAATACAACAGAATATTTAGAAGAATTCGAGAACCAGGAAATTGAAGGTTCTCAAATGTTAGAATGTGAAAGTCTTAAAATAGTAGAATGTGAAACTTCTTTAGAAACTACTCAAGAATATTTAGGAGAATCTATTTTAGAAAATAATACAACAGAATATTTAGAAGAATTCAAGAACCAAGAATTTGAAGGTTCTCAAATATTAGAAAATGAAACTCCATCAAAAACTACATATGAATATTTAGAAGAATCTATAATCAAATTTTTAACAACAGATTCATCGGAAGTAAATGAAACTTCTTTAGAAACTACCCAAGAATATTTAGGAGAATTCGAGAACCAGGAATTTGAAGGTTCTCAAATGTTAGAATGTGAAACTTCTTTAGAAACTACTCAAGAATATTTAGGAGAATCTATTTTAGAAAATAATACAACAGAATATTTAGGAGAATTCGAGAACCAGGAAAATGAAAGTCTTGGAAGATCAGAAAATGAAACTTCTTTAGAAACTACTCAAGAATATTTAGGAGAATCTATTTTGGAAAATAATACAACAGAATATTTAGGAGAATTCGAGAACCAGGAAATTGAAGGTTCTCAAATATTAGAAAATGAAACTTCTTTAGAAAATAACACAACAGAATATTTAGGAGAATTCGAGAACCAGGAAAATGAAAGTCTTGGAAGATCAGAAAATAAAACCTCTTTAGAAATTGATTATTATGTTTATCAAACAGAAATAGGTAAAGGAATAGGATACAGACTTGAAAAATTGAGAAAAAATATCAGATCACTTCGAATAGAGGTACGCGAGTTTTCAGAATTAATACAAAAAACAAACTATGAAAGTAAAAAAAGGATAGATGAGATGCGCCTTAAATATAGTTCATATAGGTCTCGTAAGCGATAGGTCGCATCACATCTATCTATTTTGTATTTTCTATTTTTATGTAATTTATTTGCGATTGTGTTTACGTTTTGGTTTGCGGTTTCCTTTCTTTTGTTTTCGTTCTTGACGAACAGGCACGTGCTTCGTCGCACTTATTTCCGTTCTACAACAAGGACAGTTGGGATTATGCTCTAATACCCAATTCAAAATGCAATTTTTATGGAACTTGTGTCCGCATGGCATTTGTCCGATATGAACAGCTGTTTCATAATCATCGTGACAAATATAGCAATAATCTTGTCCTTCTTCCGCAGAACCAACCTGAATTTTCACTTTTGATTTCAAGCGTTTGGTCTCTTTTAGGTGAAGACAGTTCTTACAATTCACTAATTTTTTTGTATCTGACATAACGGTATTCTCATTTGGCGCCCAGTGATGGCATTTTTTGCACTGGTATATCCAAAAGTAGTCGAGTATTTTCTTTTGTTGAGTAGTGAACATAGTGATGCTCGTATACTCTATAAATTCAAACATTTGGTCTCCAAGAAGATCCCACGCGCCACATTTTATGTGATGATGGATATCATTGATGAATTTTTCCCCATCAAGTGTTGTATCGGAAATGAACTTGTCGAAATACTCATCTGCGACAAGTTCATTGTTTGAGGGTTGTTCGGTATATGTTGTAGTAGTTGTAGTCGAATCGTCATCAGACGACGATGACTCTCCATCAATATATTGTTGGATGTCTTCTCGAGTGGGATTAAACACTCTATATAAATTGTCGGTATTGTCGAAGGATTGCATAGTTTTGATTGTGTATGATTTTATACAGAATCAAATGAATGAAAAAAGGTAATCAATTTTTTACTTATTCATTCTACAATTTACATTATAACTTGTACATCTCAAAATAGAAATATACCACAGAACATATCATAGGAAATAACAGTGTGGTTAATAGAATCCATTTGATATTATAATCTATAATGAGCATTGTGATGACACCTAAAATGAATGTAAGAGCCGTTCCGAACAAAGAATGCCACGAAAAGTCATAAATAGGTTTCTTCCCATCGCGCGATGCTATAAGAATAAAATAGAAGAAGAAGAAAGGGACCGCCCATAAAAAGGCTAATATTTTATAGTAAAATGGATTTGTTTTTCCGTAATGAGATGATACATATGATAACACTCCAAACAATACTGCGCCGGTTAATACATCGACATATAAATACTCCATAAATTCCCCCGATAAAACTATTGTATATACATATTGGATATATTTTAGATGAGCCATAAAAATAAATAATTAGAAAAGAATATAGGTAGGAAAGAATATATGTATGAAAGAATATAGGATTCATTATGGAAGAACCCAACGTGAATGAATCGATGGAAAATAAAATGCCGGACAATTTCAAGTCTATAATATTAGATTTCACAAACGACTTGACATTAACATTTCCTGAATATGAATATTTATGGGCATCATACAAAAATTGCGACGAAACCGGATATGTGGAACTTTACAGATATTGTCTATCCATATACCCAGAGCGATTTTTCGATATACTGTATCAAAACGATGAAATATTTTCTGCTGAGAACGAAACGGTTGTGTATTTTTTGCCAAATGTAGATTTCAAGACATTATATTCTACAGCGGATATAAGTGAGAACACAAAGAAGGCAATCTGGAAGTATTTGCAGTTGGTATTAGTGACAATAATGGGTGGAATAAAAGACAAGGCGTCATTTGGTGAAACGATGAATTTGTTTGATGGTGTAGACGAAAGTGAGCTACAGACAAAATTGTCGGATACGATAAATAGTTTGTCAGATTTTTTCCAAAATATGGAGAAACCTTCGGATATGGAGAAACCTTCGGATGAACCGAGACAAAACGCAGAGACTCCGAATATGGATGACATCTTTTCAAAGATGCCCAAGATGTTTGAGAGTATGGCTGGTATAAGTGAGGAAATGAAGAATCACTTTGCGGAATCGGGACAAGATGATACAACGAGAGATGCGATGCCTAATCCGGAGGATTTACACGAGCATTTGAAAGGTTTGTTTGATGGGAAAATTGGAAATTTGGCGAAGGAACTTGCGGATGAACTTAGTGGAGATTTGATGGATATGTTTGGAGAAGAAGGTAAAGATGAGGGCGCCCCTCAATCAACGCAAGATGTTTTGAAGAGCATGATGAAGAATCCTAAAAAGATAATGGAACTATTGAAGACGGTGAGTTCCAAATTAGATAACAAGATGAAGTCCGGCGATATATCTCAAAAAGAATTAATGAAAGAGGCCAGTGATTTGATGGGAAAGATGAAGTCAATGGGTGGAGGAAAAGAGTTTGAGAATATAATGAAGAATATGACAAAAAATATGGGTTCTATGATGGGTGGTGGTGGAAAGAAAGGGGCTTTTAACGGCGCGGCATTCAAGAATATGATGGGACAAAATCAGAACCGAGAGCGGATGTTGAATAAACTATCTAAACGTAAGGAAACAAAAGAGTCCTCCGAACATTTACAAGAAACAAATGTTCCAAACGAATTTGTATTTTCTATGAATGATGGTGAGAAGCAAGAGAAGAGCACAAAACCATCTGGCGAGGAGAAGAGTGTGGACGATTGGTTGTGTGAGATAGAAAGCACCGGTGAAAAGAAACCAGACCCTGCCAAACCCAAGACATCCAAGAAATCGAAAAAGAAGAAATAAAATAATGGGCGGTTTGGAAAATATTATCAATATATATATAGATTAATATTGATAATGGGATTGTCAAAATATGTGAATGTGCCAATATTTTTGACAAGTTTAGCGGTGGGTATCTTTTTTGTGTATATTTACGAGGAAGATAAGCGGAAAATTTTTGTGTATCCCAAACCGGACAACTATGAACATATCCAGTACAAAGATAGAACGGGAACGTGTTTTTCAATAAAACAGGAAAAGACACAATGTCCTGCTGATGTGAAGAGCATTTTCAATATTCCTGCGCAAAATTAAAGGGTGTATTTCATACACGATGATATATCATAAAAATATTAATATATGGATTTATAATATAAGTTATAGATATTATGAATGTTAAGAGATTATTGAACACACGAATGGGTATAATTCTCATATCGATATTGTTGGGCCTCGGATTGGCCACATTATTTCGAACAACGTGCACAAGTAAGAAGTGTATAGATTTCAATGGTCCACTGATCGATGAAATTGATGGGAAGACATATAAATTCGGCGAAGAATGCTATAAATATAAATTGGAATCAGCGTCGTGTAGTTCAACAAAAAAGATAGTAGAATTAGGAGAACCTACCAAAGAATAGACCCCCGATTTATTTGTCCTATTTAGGCGTTTATACAATCATATAATAATGAATAAATATTATTATATGGAAGAGAATATCACAATAACAAGATTATCGGATTTGCCTGATACAAATATACAGACTCAAAAACCGCCAAATAATGATGGTCTAGGAGCGGATATGTACATTCCTATGAATATACACCCCAATCCTTACGGCATTCAACAATCACAGCAAGGGGGGATGCCGATGCCCGAACAGACCACACAAGGAAGACAGCAAGAACCATCTGACCAATTGTCTCCAGAGCAAATATCGATGATGCACGAAATGCCGTCCCAGAAATTACCACAAAGAGATATTCCTATGGATCAAACACAAATGTTGCACGATGACCAAGTGCACGCGAATTATATCCCCAAACCAAAACTCACGAGCGATTATGTTGAAGAATATCAGCAAAGCACGGACCGTAAACTTCGAGAATACGAGGAAAAGAAGCACAGGGAAAGAATGCAAGACCAGCTTATTGATAAAGTTCAGATTCCAATAATGATATCATTGTTGTTTTTTCTATTCCATTTACCGATAGTAAATACTCTCATATTGAAACGATTCTCATTTTTGTCTATATATTCTGATGATGGTAATTTCAATATGTATGGCCTGGTATTGAAGTCAGTGTTGTTTGGAATAGGATTCTATACGTTGGACTCTTCTATGAAGTTTTTGAATGAATTTTAGCTAAATACAAATATGGTAAATAAATATATACATACTATATAATTATTTATACAAATGGAACATCAAAGAGATATATACATCGCGAATATAGATATAACAGATGAATATTTTTCGAAAGGCAATAAAAAAAAGGCCACAACAAAAAAAAAGAAGGATAGCGCCACAACCAAGGGAGGAGGTAAAACTAAAACTGTGAAAAGTGATGCGAATAATAATGACGTTAAGAAAAGTGCATCTAAGAAAAGTAAAACTGCGAAAGTCGATGGCGAAGCCAAACATATAAGTTTTAAAACCCTTTCCCGAAAAAAACAACTGTTGGAAAACCCGGAAGCGAAAGAGTTGAACAATATCACAAATGATAAACTGTGTAAATTTTGGACTACATCAATGGCAAATGAAGTTATCACACACAGTAAATCATTCGATTCGCCAAATTCGCTTGAGGAAATACCGAAGATGATGGGTAAATCCGCCTTTTATAATCACGAGGACCAAATCGAGGACGAACACAAAGTAAAACTGCCGCAATTTCACTTATCATACCCCGAAATAATTGAAGTGTATGATGCCACGCAGAAAATAGTTGATAATGGAAAATCCGGATTGATCAGCGATGTTTTAGAATCAAAACCCGCTAAGTCCATATCACTGTATGTGTTGGCATTTTATGAAGTAGACGATGATGAAATGTTGTTTTTGGGGATGGTATACTACACTATGGTTCCAATAAATGGAGTAAAAGCTAAATATCAGAATATGTTCAAATGGACAGATGAAACACAATCCGTGAACGCACTATTTTTCTTTTCACCGTATAAGAGTATCATTAATGAATGTAATGTGTGTGCGGACATAGAAATACCTTTCTTCGATATTATGATGAAGAAACTGGAAAAAACCGCCATAGATAATAATTGCGCGTGCATTTTCACACATCCTAAATACGCTATGAGTAGTTTGAGAAATATGTTCTTAAGTAACGGCTATTATGAAGCGATATATAGACCTCTTTTAGATGGTTTTGGAGATTCTATGAAAATCGAACATAGTGATAGTTATGAATTCAATGGGTATGACTTGGACGATGGGTTTACGCGAGTGCCCAAAGAAAAGATGAACAAAATGATCGATGACGTCGATGCTGAAATAGAAGAACATAGAAATAAATTGGAGAGCACTACTAATTCCATCACGGATGAATTGGAGGAAGGCGTCGAAGATGAATTGGAGGAAGGCGTCGAAGATGAATTGGAGGAAGGCGTCGAAGATGAATCGGATGAATCGGACAACGACGCAACTGGTGTAGACCAAGAGGAAATAATGAGATTAGAAAACGAACGATTACTCCATCAAGAAGAACTCGCAAGAACTATGAAAGAAAAAGAAGAATTGGAGAAACACAGTTATTACAATAATGTTTTTGATCATAACTTATACATTTCACCTGAAGTGCCATTTGATAAAATGGATAAGAAACAACGAATCGTTCTATTTATCACAATGTATATAGATGAAGGCTTTGTTAATGAACGCGTAAACAACAGGGGAACTGGTTGGGGAATCGACCCAACACTAAAATGTAGAAAAGATAATCCAAAGACAAGAGATTTTTACAACCCATTACGAACCCATTATGACGTGTATGACGACGATTCCAAGAGAGAAATGGACAAATTTGAATTAGAAAAGGACAGATTGCAGAGAAATAGTTATCGAAGTTATTATGATTATTTTTTTAGTCAACAAAAAACCGATTTAAAAAAGGTTACGGAATTATTTGCAGAAATTAGGAAAATAGATGAAGAAATCGCAGAAATTCAGCAGAAAATGGACCCCGTAGCCGTACTCGAAGTCGAATTACAAGAAATGAACGAACGACTTGCCGAATTAAAAGACGAAAAAAAAAATCTGGTCCCCACAGTGATTTCAGAAAATGAAGATGATTTAGAAGCAAAAAAATACTCATTAAACCAACACATAACTATCCTGGAGAAAGATTACATACCGTCTTTTGATAACTATGAGATTCCGATTGGACCGGATAATGATCAGATTGAAGACCTAAAAAATGAATTAGATTCGGTAGAGAATAAACTGAACATTATAACACAAAACAACGAAATACCAGGAAAAATAGCAAATTTAGATAAAGAAATATCAGATTTAGAAGGAGAAATCTTGAAATTACAGAAAGAATTAGTTGCAGAACAACAAATACAAGGCGCTTCGAACCGTCAAATAGGTGGTCTCAGCGACCAAAAAAAGGAATTAGAATTAGAATTACAAACGAAACTACAGAAAAGAGACGTCAAAAATACGGAGGTGCGAGAGTTAAAAGAAAAATTCGACAATATGGCAATCAACGACGAAAGATATGAACGGAAGGGTTACGAAGGTTTTTGGAAATGGGCACAAAAGAACGCATATTACACTCCTGGGTGGATCGGGCAAAATGCATGGAATATTTCTGATAATGTTTCCATTGCTGGAGACGTTGTGCATAATACCTTTTTCTGTAAAAATGGGTACAAGTTTGGTCCCGAGATTGTCGTTGACAGACAAGTTCAGAAAATAAAAACCAATCATATCGAAAATTCATTAGAAACAACTTATTTCATTTCATTTGTGGAATTTATGGGGGAAATTTATTTACCAACCTGGTGGATTAAACCACAGTATAGCACTTTGCCAGATATGAATGTATTTGGGGGCGAGGATGGGTTTTCTAAATCGTTGAAAGAGTACACCAACGCAGTATATAATGAAAATGATGTTGTCCTGGTCCAAACGAAACCCAAAAGTCATTTCTTTGAAAACTACTATATAGGCGTTATATTATCTATTTCAAATAAACAAAACTCGAAACAAGTGAGAAGAGAAACAAATAATGTATGGGGAACAAGTCAATGGTATTCAACCTATACAATAATGATAAAAACGGAAACGACAAAATATGAAATAGTTGAGGGCGTATGGTCTTGGAATTTAAAGCTGAATTTGTCTTTTATGCATAAAGACATAACAAATGGAAGTATCTTTGGTATATCAACGATGCCAATGCGTTTTCAAAATACAATAATATATCCTCAAGAAAGACGGGATGAGAGACCGCCACAACCCATATCAATTTATAATAGTCAACCTACAAATTACCAGACAGAAGCTCAAGAACAAATATTCCAAGAAGAAAAGAATAGAGAGATAAACGAAAGGAATCAAGCGGAGAGAGAATCATCGGTTCGAAAGATAAATAATGAAAGAGCTATTAGAGAGAGAGACGCAATGAGTACTGGGCGCGCAACATCACCACTACAAGCATCACGACCAATCTCATCACCACCAATCTCATCACAAATCTCATCACTACGACCATTCTCATCACCATTCAACTCACCCAATGAAAATTTTGCAATGTCAGGACCACCAATCTCATCACCAATCTCATCACCAATCTCATCACCACCACCATCACCAATCTTATCACTACGACCAGTATCATCATTATCATTATTACCATCATCATCATCTTCATCATCATCATCAACATCACCTTCAAAAGGCACGGAATTGAACAAAAGTAATCTTACATCATCAGTATTACGGGAAAAAGACAAGTCAAATCAACTAATAACTGACGCAAGGAAACAAATCGCCGAATCAAACAAAGTAAGGAAACAAATCGCCGAATCAAACAAAGTAATACAAGCACAGAACACGAACAACCAAACATTGAAACGACCTGAATTTTCCTCAGTGATGCCCAGTAATTACAAATACAACTTCTCGAATCAAGATGCAGTAATAGCAAGAGAAGCAAAAGAAAAAGAAGCAAGAGAAGAAAAAGAAACGATGACCAGAAAAGCCGCACTACAAGAACAACTAGTGGCAGTAGCAAAACAAGCAAAAGAAAAAGAAGCAAAAGACCAAGAAGCAAAAGAAAAAGAAGAAACGATGACCAGAAGAGCCGCACTACAACAACAACTAGATGCAGTAGCAAAACAAGCAAAAGAAAAAGAAGCAAAAGACCAAGAAGCAAAAGACCAAGAAGCAAAAGACCAATATGAACAACAAATGGCAGCAGAAAGAACAGAAAGAGTGGCTAAAAGAATTCGACTTTTGAAAAAAAATCAACAAGCAGTTCAAGAACAACAACAACGAGAACTAGAACAACAACAACAACAACGAGAACTAGAACAACAACAACAACAACGAGAACTAGAAAGACAAGAAATACAAGAAAGACAAGTATCTGAAGAAGGAGAAAGCGAACGAATGTGGCGACTTATGCTTGAGCAGAAGGAGAGAGAAAAAGCAGAAGCAGCGCAAAAAGCAGCGCAAGAAGCAGCAGCAAAAGCAGCAGCAGCACAAGAAACACTCTCATTCGCATATCAAAAGAGTGACAATCAATTCAGTTTCACAGATGGTACCGACATAGAAGCTAGTAACACCGGTACCGACAGAGACACATTCTCCATTTTCGAAGACGAATCCCAATCCGCCCAGAACCCCGCCTCTGCCTCTAACTCTGCCTCTGCCTCTAACACTAAATCAAAAAACCCTCCGCGTAAACGCGGCCTCGGAAATAT
>Ga0209092_10000401_pt1 | contig 42155 bp, 42 predicted proteins | sample FraStrMetagenome_FD_187446 | JGI IMG/M metagenome (GOLD analysis project Ga0209092, IMG submission 187446) | Marine eukaryotic phytoplankton communities from Arctic Ocean - Fram Strait ARC3M Metagenome (SPAdes) (version 2) | ecosystem: Environmental > Aquatic > Marine > Oceanic | place: Fram...
TCAATTCAGATCAAAAAATATATCCAATTGTTTTTGGTGATACAGTTCAATATAAAGATTTAAAAATTAGTCAGTTAAATGTTAATAAGTATAGTTATATAAAAAATAAATTTCCAGTTGAAGTTTTATTGAATTACCAAGGAGATAAAACTATTATCTCTCAATTTTCAATTTCTACAAAGGGAAAAACTATTTTTTCAGAGAAAATAGAATTTTCACCATCAGATAATTCTAAAACAATAACCACCAACTTAAAATCAAAGAAAGAAGGTTTACACTATTATACTGCTTCTCTAAAAACAATTAAAGGTGAAAAAAACACAAAAAATAATAACAAAAAATTCTCTGTAGAAGTCATAAATGAACAAACAAAAATCTTGATTTTAACATCTGTTTTACACCCAGATTTAGGAGCTTTAAAAAAAGCAATAGAAAAGAACAAACAACGTACTGTTGATATTTTTTTAATAAAAAAATTTAAAAAAGAAATTGATGATTATCAATTAGTTATTGTTAATCAAGTAAATAATAAGTTTAATAAAATTTTTAATCAAATTAAGACTAAAAAAAAGAACTTTTTTTTAATTTCTGGTAAAAATACAAACTGGAATTTCATCAATAAACAACAACTTCAAATAAGTAGAAATACCATCAATCAAACAGAATCTTATGAAGCGGTTTTTAACAATTCCTTTTTAACTTTTACACAAAAGGATATTGGGTTTCATCAATTTCCTCCACTTAAAGATAAATTTGGAAATATTATCATTTCAAAAGAACATCAAATATTGTTATTTCAAAAGATCAATGGAATAGAAAATAAGCAACCTTTATTAGTAACTTTTGAGGATAATAGACAGAAATCAGGAATTTTATTTGGAGAAGGTCTATGGAAATGGAGAGTAGCCAGTTTCTTAAACACAAACACTTTTCAAGATTTTGATGAATTTATTGATAATTTAATACAATATTTAGTATCAAACAAAAAAAGGAATCGATTAGAAGTTAATATTGAAAACTTGTACCCTTCAAATTCTAGCATTAATATAGCCGCATTGTACACAGATAAAAATTATAAATTTGATGCAAGAGCCTCGTTAGAAATAACAATTACCAACATTAAAACGAATAAAACGACTAAAATCCCTTTTTCATTAGTTCAAAATTCTTACCAGACAGAAATTGAAAACCTTACCTCAGGAAATTACAATTATGAAGTTTCCGTGGTTGGTGAGGATATAACTAAATTTGGTACATTTAAAATAACCGAGTATCAATTAGAAGAACAGTTTACCAATGCAAATTCTAAGAAACTTTTAAAAACAGCTGATAAAACTGGTGGAAAATTGTATTATAAAGAAGAAGTTAAAAATTTAAAAAATGAATTATTAGAAAATAAGTCTTTTTATATCACTCAAAAATCAATTTTTAAAGAAAAAAGTTTAATCGATTGGAAATGGATTTTATGTGGCATAATCTTCTTGCTTTCTCTAGAGTGGTTTATAAGAAAATACCAGGGAAAATTATAAATAGTTATGTTTATCATATGAAGAATAAATTATAGCCATAGTAAAAATGCAATTTTAATGTTTAGAAGACATTAGAAATATTTATACCATTTATTAGAAGTTTATATTAATAAAATGGACATATTCATAATGACCAATATAAAATCGAGAGAAGTATTTTAGTGTTTCAAAAATTAACTTATGATAGTTTAATAGAATAAATCAGAAGTTCTATTTGAATATTATAATGAACTCATATAATTTTAAAACTTGAAGATCTAAATAAATTTATGATTATATAGATTGTGTTTAACAAAGTTATATTGTAAATTTGAATGAATTTTTAAAACAAACAAAATGGCAAGTAATCAAGTTGATATTAAGTTTCCTAAAGGGGGATTATTTTTAATCATAATAGCAGTCGCAGCAATAATTTTATTTTCAAAATCTACAGTAACAATAAAATCTGGTCAAGCAGGAGTTTTATATAAAACATTTGGAGGAGGAGTAGTAACTGACGCACCATCTCTTGGTGAAGGGTTTCAAATTGTTGCGCCTTGGAATAAAGTTTTTATCTATGAGGTAAGGCAACAAGAACTTTTTGAAAAAATGCAAGTATTATCTTCTAATGGATTAGAGATTCAGTTAGAAGCTTCTGCATGGTTTCAACCTCATTCTGAAAAAATAGGTTTATTACATCAAGAAAAAGGAGAAAACTATATCTCTAGAGTTATACAACCTGCAATTAGATCTGCTGCAAGAAGTGTTGTTGGTAGATATACACCAGAGCAACTATATTCTAGTAAAAGAGACGTAATTCAAACAGAAATCTTTGTTGAGACTAAAAAAATATTAGACAAACAATACATACAATTAAATGAAATTTTAGTGAGAGATGTAACTTTGCCATCAACAATTAAAGATGCTATTGAGCGAAAGTTAAAGCAAGAGCAAGAATCTTTGGAATATGAGTTTAGATTAGTTACCGCAAAAAAAGAAGCTGAAAAACAAATTATTGAAGCACAGGGTAAAGCTGATGCCAATAGAATTTTAAGTGCTTCTTTAAATGATCAAATTTTAAAAGACAAAGGAATTGAAGCTACAATTAAGTTGTCTGAATCTCCTAATAGTAAAGTTATTGTTATTGGTTCTGGAAAATCTGGAATGCCAATTATATTAGGAAATCAATAACTATTAATTTTTAAAATATAAAAATCCAGCGAAAGCTGGATTTTTTTTTGTCTAGTATTTTTATTAAAAAAAGATTACAAGAAATATTACAGAAATTGAATTCTATATGATTTAATCACTGAATGCATAATTAATTTTTAACGGGTATTTTGTCTCGTTCAATTTTTCCTTTCTTGAGTGCTTTGTAATTTTCATAACAATCCAAAACAGCCTCAATCATTTGAAGATCTGAAGCTTTTTTTATAAAGTATTCAGAGTAATTACAATCTGTTAATAACTCAGTAAGTTCTTGCCTGTCCATTTGTAAATACTCCATCATTACTTCTCTATCAAATTTGCCAGCTAACATTTTACGCAAATCATCTTCTTCTTTAAGTTTTTGAAGTTTTTTTAACTGTTTCGGTTTTTTTCCAAAGAGATTGTACAAAAAATCAACAGGTTGAAATAATGCAGCAATAGGAGAGGAGAAGTCTTTTGGCTTAGGTCTTCCAACTTCATATGTCTGTGGTAGTCCATTAATTTTAATTCTAGTAAAACGATCTTTTGGTACTTGTTTTACATCAATTTCTAAAACACCAATTAATTTTGTAGATTTTATAACAACTTCCCGAATTTCTTCAGGTTTTTCATACAAGGCTATTAATAATTCATTCCCTTTCAATAAATCATTTGTGATTTTTAATTTTATAGAAGCATAGCCTAAATATGAAACCAAAATAGTGTCGTTTATTTTTGTAGGTATTTCAAAAAAACCTCTATCATTTGTAATAGTTCCTTGAACAGTATTTAAATTTAAGATATGAGCTGCGCTTAAAGATTTTTTACTTTCACCATGAATAATCTGTCCTTTTAAATTTCTTACACGAATGGAATCGTTCTGGGAGAACGAACTTAAAGTAACAAAGAAGTACAAAATAGCTAAGAATCTTTTCATATTGCAATATTAGTAATAAAAAGCATTTAGGAAGGTTAATTTTTTGTAAAAACCTATCGTTTTTTTCAAAAGATGAGTTATTTAAAAAAAAATACAAAGTGCGCACGAGAAGATTCGAACTTCCACTTTCTTGCGAAAACAGCCCCCTCAAGGCTGCGCGTCTACCAATTTCGCCACGTGCGCTTAATGTAAAACAAAAATGTTAAGCGATTGCTTAACATTTTTTGTGACCGGGCTGGGGCTCGAACCCAGGACCCTCTCCTTAAAAGGGAGATGCTCTACCAACTGAGCTACCAGGTCTATTTTGTAAACCGAGTGCAAATATACTATCAATGATTGGAATTATTGGTATTAAATTGGAGATTTTTTATAGATATTTGCATAAAATATTAAATAGATGAAAATAGTATTATTAGGGTATATGGCTTCAGGAAAATCTAGTATTGGTAAACAACTTTCTAAAAAGTTATCAATGAAGTTTTTAGATCTAGATGACTATATAATTAAAAAAGAGGAAATGTCTATTGCTGAAATCTTTGAGAAAAAAGGAGAGGTTTATTTTAGGGTGATAGAAAATAAATATTTAAAAGAAGTTCTTAATACTAAAGATCAATTTATTCTTGCTTTAGGAGGAGGAACCCCCTGTTATGCAAATAATATGGAAGAAATTAATAAAGGAGATACGGTATCAATATACTTACAAGGTAAAACGAAAACGATGATTAATCGGTTAATTAAGAAAAAAAGAAAGCGCCCATTAATTGCTTCCCTTGCAGATGATAAAATACCTGAATTTGTAGCCAAACATCTCTTTGAAAGACGGCTGTATTATGAATTAGCAAAAATTACAGTAGAAATAGATGCTAAATCTAAAAAAGAAGTTACTAAGGAATTGAAAAAGATACTAAACTAAATATGCAATCGCTTGTTTATTAGAAAACTCAACATGTATATGTTCTTTTATAGATGTTGATAAAGAGATTCCCTTAAAATCTGCTTTTACAGGGTATTTTTTATGATTTCTATTAACAAGTACAGCCGTTTTGAATTTTTTCAATGGAACATCTAAAAAATGCTTTATTCCATATATTAAAGTAGTACCAGAACTTAATACATCATCTACTAAAACCAACGATTTATTTTTGTAATCTTTTATATCTAAAGAGGTGGTAATCGGTTTTAATGGATTTTTTTTATCAATATAAACTTTACATATTGTTATTTTTAAAGAAGAAATTTCTTTTAAAGATTCCTCAATTTTTTCTGCAAAGACAAAACCGTTACCTGCAATACCTGCAAGTACAATCTCTTTCTCCGAGGTATTTGTTTCGTATATCTGGTATGCAATTCTTCTAATTTTTTGAGAAATTTGCAATTGATTTAATATAATGCTACTTGATGTTGTCATATCTCTTCTTTTGTATCATCTTGATAATTATCAATATCTCTTCTGTCTTTTTTTGTGGGCCTACCAGCTCCTTTTTTTCTATAGTAATCTTTAGAAAATTTTAAAAGTTCTGTTTTTTCAAACTCCTCTTTTGGTGTCACATCTTTTCTATATAAATCAACTAATTTGGCACCAACTCTACTTTCTGGTAAATCTAAAACTTTTATTTGATAATTGATTTGGTTTTTACGAACTAAAATTAATTCATCACCAAAAACCTCTTTAGAGGGTTTTATACTTTTATTATCTATCTTAACCTGTCCTTTTTTACAAGCTGAAGTTGCAATGCTTCTTGTTTTAAAAATTCTAATACACCACAAATATTTGTCAATTCTCATAAAAATAATTAAAATATAACGTTTGTCTTTTTACAAAGGTATAAAATTGGTAAATTGCGTGCTCAAATTTAAAGATTAAATGAATAAAATAATAAATATTTTTGCATTTGTAATTGTAATAACTCTAATATATTCTTGTGGAAGTGATACTTCTATTGCTATAGATGATTTTGACAATGAAGCGCAAGCTTTAATAGATAATGATACGTTGGTTCAATTTTTAAAAAATCATTATTATGACACTTCTACAGATTCTGTAAAGGCCTTAGTTCCTGGTCAAATTGCTCTTCATGACGATGAAGACAATCTAAAGTCAATGAGCATTACTGAAAATGATATAGCGTATACATTATATTATTATATGGCTCAAATAGGTACTCCAACAATAGATAAAGGAAAGCCATCTGTCATGGATTCTGTTTTTGTAAAATATAATGGACAACGTATTGTAGATACAGACAGTATCAGTGGTACTTTTGATAGTAATAAAAATATTTGGTTTACACTAAACGGTGTAATTAGAGGATGGTCTCATGGATTTACCAATTTTAAAGGAGGAGATAACATTACTGATAATGGTCCTATAACCTATGAAAATGGTGGAAAAGGAGTTTTGTTTATTCCATCTGGTTTGGCCTATGCAAACTTTGGAAGTGGAAATATTTTACCAAATGAATGTTTGCTATTTTATATTGATTTATATGATTTCGTAAAAGACACAGATCATGATAACGACGGTGTTGCCTCAATTTTTGAAGACCCAGATGGTAATGATGATCCAAGAAATGATGATACTGATGGTGATGGAGCCTTAAATTATGTCGACCAAGATGATGATGGAGATGGAGTTTTAACGATAAATGAAGATGCTAATGGAGATGGAAACCCCGCAAATGATTTTAACGATGAAAATAACCCTACTTTACCAGACTATTTAAACCCAGCTATTAAATAACACCATTTATTAAAACATAAAAAAAGCTCTTGATAATTCAAGAGCTTTTTTTATGAAAAGAGTTTTTTTTTTAAAGTCTATATGATAGACCTAAGATAATTTGATTCACTCTGGTATCAAAATTGACATCACTTCCTGTTGAAGGAATAAATGTGCTTTCTACCCCAGAAAAAGCTCTTTCCCAACGAACGTCAATTCCTAATTTACCAAGTTCTATTCCTCCTCCTAATTGCAAGCCAAGTGTAAATCCATCAGATTTGACATCAGCAATATCAAAGCTAAAGTCTGAGTTTAAAATATATTGAAATGAAGGACCTGCGTATACATTTCCAAATCCAAATATTTTTTTACCAATTAATAAAGGAATGTCTATTTTTTGAAATGTGTAAGAAATTGTTTTACCTGAAGATATATATTTAACTTCATTTTCTAAATTTGTATATACTAGCTCTGGCCTAAAGTATAAACCAACTACGGGTATTTTAAAACGAACCCAAACACCTGCATGATACCCAGTTTTACTTTCTGCTCCCTCAAAAACATCCTCACTTACTTCTTCAATAGAATTTGAGTTGTAATTAATACCTGCTTTTACACCAAAAGCCATCTGTGCACTTGTTATCTGACTTAAACTAAAAGTCAAGAATAGTATTAAAATTAATTTTTTCATTATTTTTATTTAAAATTTTATTAAAAATACTTAAAAAAGTAAAAATCTTTATTTTCTAGAAATTACTTTTTTTACTGCATTTACAATAGAAATAGCATTTAATCCATATTTTTCCATTAATTGAGCTGGAGTTCCAGATTCTCCAAAGGTATCGTTTGTACCAATAAATTCTTGAGGAGTTGGAGTCTTTAAAGCCAAAGTTCTTGCAACACTTTCACCCAAACCACCAATAATATTATGTTCTTCAGCAGTAACGATACAACCTGTTTTAGCAACAGATTTTAAAATAATATCTTCGTCTAAGGGCTTAATTGTATGTATGTTAATTACTTCTACAGAAATCCCTTGTGTTTCTAATTCTTCAGATGCTTGTAACGCCTCCCAAACTAGGTGACCTGTTGCAACAATAGTAACATCAGTTCCTTCAGTTAATTGAATTCCTTTTCCAATTTCAAATTTTTCTTCTTTATAATCTGGCATAAAAATAGGAACTACTGGTCTTCCAAAACGTAAATAAACAGGACCATTATGCTCTGCAATTGCAATAGTTGCTGCTTTGGTTTGATTATAATCACAAGTGTTGATTACGGTCATTCCTGGTAACATTTTCATTAACCCTATGTCTTCTAAAATTTGGTGTGTAGCGCCATCTTCACCTAGAGTTAAACCTGCATGAGAAGCACATATTTTAACATTTTTTCCAGAATACGCAATAGATTGACGAATTTGGTCATACACTCTCCCTGTAGAAAAATTTGCAAAGGTTCCAGTAAAAGGAATTTTGCCACCAATTGTTAATCCTGCGGCAATTCCCATCATGTTAGCTTCTGCTATTCCAATTTGGAAAAATCTTTCAGGATTTTCATCAATAAATTGATTCATTTTTAAAGAACCAATTAAATCGGCACATAAAGCAACTACATTTGGGTTTGTTCTTCCTAACTCAGTTAATCCGTCTCCAAAACCAGAACGAGTATCTTTTTTTTCTGTGTATGTGTATTTTTTCATTATAATTTGTTGTGTTGTAAAATTCTGTGTAAAAATAAACTTTTATTTTACTTTAAAGAAAGAAAATAGCTAATAGAAAAAAGAGTTTTTAACATCGTGGGAAAAGACTTTAAATCTAAAAAAAATTATAAATTCATTAATTCGTTATAAAGCTTATGAATTGGTAATCCTGCTACATTAAAATAACTTCCCTCCATTTTATGTATTGCAATAAAACCAAGCCACTCTTGAATTCCATATGCTCCAGCTTTATCAAAAGGTTTGTAATTTTTAACATAGTAATTAATTTCTTCATCAGTTATTTGTTTAAAATAAACTACAGTTATATCATTAATTATTTTTTGAAACTCTGAACTTTTTATACTTATTGATGTGATTACTTCATGTTTTTTTCCTGACAGTTCTTTTAACATTGCAAAAGCCTCTTCTTCATTTTTTGGTTTTCCAAGGGCTTTGTCATTTAACCAAACAATAGTATCAGACGTAACTAGTAAATCATTTTTAGATAGATTTTTAAAAGGTTTTGATTTTAAATTAGCTAAAAAATCTGTAATTTCTGTACCCTTTAATTCTTTTGGATAAATTTCTTCTACTTCTTTTATTTGAATAATGAAGTCTAGATCTAACTCTTTGAAAAACTGCTGTCTTCTCGGTGAGCCTGATGCTAAAATTACGGTATAGTTTTTTAATTTTTCTCTTAACATTTTATTTTCATTATAATTTCTAATTAACCAAAATGATTCTCTATTTTAAATAACAACATTGATATGATTCCTAGAAGCATGATAATTTTTAAAAGAGTACTTAATTTAGAAAAATCTTTTTTACTTTCTGAAAACCATAATTTATTCATAAAATAAAGAAATGGAATTAAAATAAAAAGTATTCCATAACCTAAAAACAGATACTTATTTCTATAAAATTGTAAAATTAAAAAAAGAAAAACCAGGAAAATACATGAAAATAAAAAAGCGACTTTAGATGCTCTTTTTCTTCCTATTATAATCGGTAAAGTATTTGCTTTTATTTTTAAATCTCCATTAACATCTTCTATATCTTTAATAATTTCTCTAATAAGAGTTGTTAGGAAAGCAAAGAATGAATACCCTATAACTAAACTGTAAAGTGAAGATCTCCCAGAAAAGGATTCTGTTGAGAATTTTATATGAAATAAATAAGTTAATAGTATCGTTAGGCTGCATAAAACTGAGACAAGAATATTTCCCAAAAGAATACTTTTCTTGAAATAATAAGAATAAAAAAACAAGCTAAATACACAGAATAAATAGAGCCAAATTAAATAAAGTAAATCAGTGATTATTGAAAGATAGAGCCCTAATAAAAATCCTAATAATGATACAAAAAGGTATAAATATTTTACTTTTTTTAATGAAATAATTTGTCCAATATAAACCTTGTTAGGTGTATTAACTGCATCAGAATTTCTATCAAAAATATCATTAATAAGATATCCTCCGATAGTGATTAAAAAAACACTTACAGATAAAAGCAGAAAATGAAAATTAATTAAAGAAGTGGGCTGTATTTGTGAATCAATTAAAGCATATTTGGTTAAAAACATCGTTAATAAAACCATTAAAAGGTTCTTATATCGAATGAGTCTAAGAAAATCCATTATGCGTTAAAATTCTTTTTAATTCGAGCTAAATCACGTTTTGAATCACGTTCCTTTAAAACTTCACGTTTGTCATGTGTTTGTTTCCCTTTTGCCAATGCAATTTCTAATTTAGCAAAACCTCTGTCGTTAATAAACAACCTTAGAGGAACAATTGTATTCCCTTTGGCTTCTACATCTTTTTTTAAGCTTCGCAATTCACGTTTATTTAACAATAATCTACGTTCACTTTTTGGTTTGTGATTAAAATGGTGACCAAACATATATTCTTGAATGTACATATTTACAATAAACAGTTCTCCACGATCATTAAATTCACAAAAACTCTCTGTAATTCTTGCCTGACTTAATCTAATGGACTTTATCTCTGTTCCAGTTAACTGGATTCCTGCTACAAACTTGTCTAAAATTTCAAATTCGAAACGTGCTTTTTTATTCTGTATGTTTATGTTTTTCTGAACAGCCATAAACTGATTTTCTATTGTTTTATATTATTGTAAAGTGTCTTCTAAAAGTAGACTTTAATATTCATACAAAGATACATTTTTACTTTGGTCAAAGAAATGTAATTTTCAAATCTATTTCTACCAAATGAAGCATTGATCGATAATATATTCTAACCTTTCATTATTATAATAATAAGGTTACGTTAAAAGTAGTCTAACGACTAAACATTAGCTGATGAAAGTTTCCTATATTTACAAAAAAAAGAATGGGTATTTTAAATAATATATTTGGTAAAAAAGAAGAAGAGTCTTCAAAAGAAGAAGAAAAATCATATTTAAACTGGCTTCCTTTAACTTCTATTGATCAATTAAAAGAAATAAAAGAATTGTCCAAAACTGAATCCATATTCATCTTCAAACATTCAACTCGTTGTGGAATTAGTAGAATCGTTATTAAACAATTTGAAGGGTTATTTGCTGAAGAGCATAAAAATTTAAAAGTCTATTATTTAGATTTGTTGAACTATAGAAATGTGTCTAATGAAGTCGGAGATTCTTTTCAAGTAATACATCAATCTCCTCAATTATTAGTGATTAAAAATGAAGTTTCGGTATTTAATGTTTCCCATAATAATATTTCAACGATAAATTTATCAAAATTTATATAGAAAATTAATCAGTTGAAATTGTAAAATTATTATGTATTAATATTCCATTTTTATCAAATCCATTAATTATTAATTTTATATTCTTATACCCTTTTAGTATTGGTATCTTTAGAACAGTTGGCTTGTTAGGTTCTATATTTACATTAGGCAACCAATCAATAGTCCCATAATTTTTTTGTTGCTCAATAGTATTAAATACAATATTTGATTTTTTATATTTATCAGGTGTAACCTCAAAACCTTTCATTGTTTCTTTATATTTTATTTTTGAAGACCTTCTTTTTGAGTTATCTTCAAAACTCTTTTTAAAAATTAAATTTACGACACCATTACTACCCCTAAGTCCTTCTCCAGCTCCACTAAGATTTACCATGATAATCTCAAAATCTGTTGTTAATAATCCAACTAAAGGATCTAATTCTTCTCCTAACGGAATTCCATTTAACTGAACATTGACTAATTGGCTTCCCGTTATGCTGCTCTGACCTCTTGTATTAAAAATAAGAGGATTATTGGTCAGTGGAGGATAATATACTCTTAAACCAGGAACATTTTGTAAATATTGAAAAATATCAGTTCCAAGAGCTAAATTGTCATTAGGGACATAAAAATCTGTAAAACCAGCTGCTCTTATATTTTTATACTTATCAAGTATTTTTTTTTCTTTATCGATAAAAGAATTTATGACAACTTCCTCCAAATCGATAACATCTTCTTTTCTATTGTAATTTATTTTATCTATGTATACTTTAGAATTAATAATACTTTCATGAGTGACATTTTTTTTATCTTTTAAAATACTTACTGGTGTATAATCATAATAATTATCGTAGATATAAAAGTTTGAATTTTGAATTTTTGAATTTTTGTTTAGGAGAGCTAATGAATACTTTGAGGGATGTTTTAGATATAAATTTTTAAATTTAAAAGTCCTATCCTTTTTCAGATTAGTAACTATAAATATTTCATTTTCTTTTGAGGTAAGCGCTATTTTATAACCATTTGTTTTTTTAGTCTTAGAAATTAACTTACCACTTAGTATAATTCCCGTTTCGTGTTTATATTTTGTCTTTTTATTTCTTTTAGGATTCTCAGCAGAGATTTGATATGATTTTTTTCTAATAAGATAGTTCTCTAATAATTTTGAATTTGCTTTAATTTTACTAAAATTAGAATCAATAAAACTATTTAAAATATTAGATTTAGTTGAAATGAATTTATTTTCTTCAGCTAAAACCGAAATACTTAAAGTTCCTTTTCGAATATTCTCTGGTGCTCTTAAATACAAAAACAATGTGTCTTTCTTCTTTATTTTTTTATCTATTTTTAAATTTTCTATTTTAGAATCAAAATTCCAAAATTGTTTATTTGCAATCACATGATTTTTTTCATCAAATAAAGAAATAGTATTTACCCCATTTAAAAAAAAGCTAGAATCGAATTTAACTGTGTAATCTTTTTTATGATCAATCAATAATGGGGCACAAGAACTTAAAATACCATCCTTATGAAGAACTGCAAACAACACATTCCCTTTATATTTATTAATTCCATTTGTTGTTGTTTTAAAATTAAAAATTGATGAATTTTCTTGTTTTAAATTTCTTCTTATTAAAAAATCTTGTTTGATTTTAACGTTTTTGTTGTTGTTATTTTCTTTTTCATACAATAAATGATTAATTTCAGAACTAATAATAAGCTTATCTGGATTATCTAAGTTGATGATTTCAATTTTAGTAATAAATCCTTGTTTAAAGTTTTTATTCCAATTTGTATCTAAAACGATATAATAACTTCCTGATTTAGTGTTTTTTGGTAATTTAAATTTTCCATGAGTTTTACCTTTGTTTACAAAATATAACTTTTGATCAACTATTTTATAATTTTGATCGTATAAATTTAAATGTAGGTTTTTTGTAAATAAAGATGGTTTTTCGGTTTGTTTATCAAAAACATATGCGGCAAACCAAATGTTTTCCCCTGAAAAATAGGTTGTTTTATCTGTATGAAGAAAAAATAATTCTTCTTGGTGCTCATTAAAATAAGAATTTTTAGAGGTAAAACCATCAACCAAATCCTTTAAATTATTTTGAGAATTAAGATTTATTGAAATGATAAGAATAAAAATTGGAAATAGATTTTTCATTTTTTTAATTAACTAAACACCAACAATTATACCAAACTAGTATTGAAATAGTTAAGTTTTCAACAGCTTTTTTTTTAAAATTTAATAAAGTATCAAAATTTAATACCTCTTAAATTCTTTAAAAACCTTTTTTAAGTCTTATTTTTGCCTCACAAATTTATATTGCTTTGGCACAAACAAACACTTCTTCAGTAAAAAAATCAGGTAAAGAATTATACGGATATCAAAAAGATGCTCTTCAAGAAATATTTAGAAGATTTGAGGATGCTCCAAAAGACTATCATTTATTATATCAATTACCAACAGGAGGTGGGAAAACGGTTATTTTCTCTGAAATTGTTAGACGGTATCTAGAAACTTTTAAAAAGAAAGTGCTAGTCTTAACTCACAGAATTGAGCTTAGCAAACAAACCTCCAAAATGTTGAGCGAGTTTGGTGTTGCAAATAAGATAATTAATTCAACTGCTAATTTAGATGACCAAGACGAATATAGTTGTTTTGTTGCAATGGTTGAAACCCTAAAAAACAGATTAAATGATGACAAACTAGATATTTCAGATATTGGTTTGGTTATTGTTGATGAAGCTCACTACAATTCATTTACAAAAATTTTTAAATTTTTTGATCAATCATTTATTTTAGGAGTTACAGCAACTCCATTAAGTTCTAATACAAAATTACCAATGTATGAGAATTATCAAGAATTATTTGTCGGTGAATCTATTCAACATTTAATTGATAATGATTACTTGTCAAGTGCAAATTTGTATTCTTATAATGTTGGGTTAACATCCCTAGAAATAGGAGCAAATGGAGATTATACAGTAAAATCTTCTGAAGATTTATATACCAATTCAGATATGCTTTCTAAATTAGTTACTGCATATGAAGAAACTGCTAAAGGAAAAAAAACATTAATTTTTAATAATGGAATTAATACTTCTATTCAGGTGTTTCACGCGTTTAAAAAAGCAGGATATCCTATTGCACATCTAGACAATACAAATACTAAAAGTGAGCGAGAACTAATTTTAAAGTGGTTTCATAAAACACCAAATGCAATTATTACCTCTGTAAGTATCTTAACTACAGGGTTTGATGAACCAACTATTGAAGCTATTATATTAAATAGAGCAACAAAATCACTGACCTTATATTATCAAATGATTGGACGTGGTTCTAGGGTATTAAATAATAAAAATACTTTTGAAGTTATTGATTTAGGAAATAATTTCCACAGATTTGGCCCATGGGGTGCTGATTTAGATTGGCAAAAAATGTTTAGAGCTCCCGATTATTATTTAAATGCAATTCTTTCTGATGAAGATATAGAAAGTACTTTTAGATATGAATTACCTGCTGATGTGAAAACCGAATTTTCAAAATCTACAGATACTTATTTCGATATGAAAAATGTTTATATTGATACTATAAGACTAGGGGAGTCTTCTAAAAGAGTTTTAGAAAAATCTATAATACATCATGCAAAAATGTGTATTGAAAACAGTGAAGATGTATTTGATGCTTTAATTCTTGCAAAAATGCTGGGTGAAGAAATAGATGATAGGATAAATAGATATGCAAAATGTATTTCTAAGAGCACACATAATTTTGTTACCTGGCTAAAAGATGATTACCGCAAAAAATTAAATGCTTATTTAAGATCTAATTTTGATCAAGATTTTGAGAAAATTTATGGACACCCACCTATAGATTAATAGACAGTAATATCCTCGATATGTTTGAAAATAAAGTAAAAAGAGTTGATGAAATACTGACTTAAATCCGTTCTTTTAAAACGATAAAGTCATCAATTACAAAATTGGCATTCTCTAAAGTTTGGTCTTTTGCCATTGGGTTTTTAAACCCAATAACAAAGATATCTGCGTCATTAGCTGCTTTAATACCATTATCTGAGTCTTCAATAATAATACAATTCGATTTAGATGTGCCACCTAAAATAGCGGCTTTTTCAAAAATTTCAGGATGTGGTTTTGACGCTGATAAATCTGCTCCACTAATCTTTGCAGTGAAATAGGTGTGTAAATTAAACCTATTAAAAACTCTATCAATATTAACCATTGCAGAAGAAGATGCTAAAATCAAAGTCAAACCTTTATTATAGCAATGCTTAATCAATTCTTCTACACCTTTTACCAAATGTAACCTTGGATCATTTTCAAAGAAATTCACATATCGCTTTCTTTTGGCTAAAACCAAATCCTGTGGAATCAAGTTCAAATTAAAATACTTTATTAGCTTTTGAAAAGCATTTATTGTAGATGAACCTGTAAATGTTTTATACAAATCATCTGAAACATCAACTCCAATAGAAACAAAAGTTTCATAATACGCTTTTTTATGTATTTCTTCAGAATCTATAATAACTCCATCCATGTCAAAAATAACACACTTTACATCCTTTGGAAAATTCATTTCTAGTTTAAAAATTTAGCTTTTAATTCTGGTGTGGGTATCATACAGTTTTCTCTTTTCCCAAACCATTTATACCTTTTTTTAGCAATAAGATCATATATAATATTTCTAAAATATTCTGAGGTCATTAAAAACAGTCGACTTAAGACCCAAAATCCTTTAAAATCTTGCATAATTTTTAGAGCAGCAGTAGATTTTATATCGTAAGAAATACCTGGTTCATATAAAATAATAGAATCAACTTTAGATAAGTCAATTCCTAGATGATTGATAATCTCTTTACCTTTTTCTGATTGTAATGCAGTAAATAAAAAAATATTTTTTTTATCATACTTAATGACTTTTAACACAGTATTATTACACAAATTACAAACACCATCAAATATGATAATTTTTTTATTTATTGGTAAATCAATCATTTATTTATACAAGAAATTTAATACTACAAAGATACTTTATATTTTATTATATTTCCTGTAACATATATATACATTAAACGTCTTATATTTTTAATTAGGTAATAATAGGTTCTATTCACAAAAACAAAAAACCTATAACTTTAGGTATCTTCGTGTAAATTCACCAGCAAATGATTAAAATAGAAAAACTTCATAAATCTTACCCTATTGGTAAAGATTCGCTTCATGTTCTAAAAGGTATTGATTTACATATAAAGGAAGGTGAGTTTGTATCTATTATGGGGTCTTCTGGTTCTGGAAAATCTACTTTATTAAACATAGTTGGTTTATTAGACATCCATGATAAAGGTGATTATTATTTAAATAATCAACTTGTAAAAAATATGAATGAAAAAAAAGCAGCTATTCTTAGAAATAAATTTCTAGGTTTTGTTTTTCAATCTTTTAATTTGATTTCATATAAAACTGCTTTAGAAAATGTTGCATTGCCTTTATACTATAAAGGTATGAAAAGAAAAGATCGTTTAAAAGTAGCCTTAGAATACTTAGAAAAAGTAGGTTTAAAAGATTGGGCAAACCATTTACCAAACGAACTTTCTGGAGGACAAAAACAACGTGTAGCCATTGCACGAGCTTTAGTAACCAAACCCAAAGTAGTCTTAGCAGATGAGCCAACAGGAGCCTTAGATTCTACTACTTCAGATTCGGTTATGGACTTATTAAAGGAGATTAATAATGAAGGAATGACTGTTTTTGTAATTACACATGAAGAAGAAATAGCTGAACAAACCAAAAGAATTGTTCGATTAAAAGATGGTATTATTATTAGCGATAAATTAACTAAAGTAGTTTAGTATGTTTGATTTAGATCGTTGGCGAGAAATATTTCAAAGTATTAATAAAAATAGATTACGTTCTGTAATGTCTGGTTTTACAGTAGCATTTGCAATATTATTATTTACGTTACTTTTTGGTATCGTAAGCGGATTAAGTAATTCTTTTAAAAGTGTATTTAATGATGATGCGCAAAACTCGATGTTTGTTCGTGTATGGAAAACGTCTAAACCTTACAAAGGTTTGCAAACTGGAAGAGGAGTTCAATTAAGAAACGAAGAATATAACTTTGTAAAAGAGGAATATGCAAATAAAATTCAATATCAATCTGCAAGAATATATAAAAATGTTTCTATAAAATATAAAAGTAACGCAGATAATTATGCTTTACGGGCTGTGCATCCCGATCATCAATTTTTAGAAAAAACAATTATCGATGAAGGAAGATATATTAATAATAGAGATCTAAAAGAGAAAAGTAAAGTAATAGTAATAGGTAGGTTAATTAAAAGAGATTTATTCGGAAAAAAGCCAGCTTTAAGTAAACGTGTTAATATTAATGGAAGTTCTTTTTTAATTATTGGTGTTTTTTCTGATGAGGGAGGTGATAATGAAGAGAGACAAGCATATATGCCTGTCACTACCGCACAAATGATGTATGGTAATAATGATTATATCAGTCAAATAAATTTAGGTTACAATCCCAATTTAAGTTTAGATGCAGCGATTGCATTTGGAAATAAAATGGAGCGTGATTTGCGTCAAAAAATGAATATTCACCCAGATGACCAAAGTGCACTTTCTGTGAGGAATATGGCAGAAGCTAATAAAGGAGTAGGTCAGTTTATGTTTGTACTATACTTAATTGTAATCTTTGTAGGTTCTGGAACTTTAATTGCAGGAATTATTGGGATTAGTAATATCATGATTTTTGTAATTAAAGAGCGTACCAAAGAATTTGGAATTAGAAAAGCTCTAGGTGCCAAACCATCATCAATAGTTGGTATGGTTGTGCAAGAATCGGTACTCATTACAACAATTGCAGGTTATCTTGGCTTGTCTTTAGGGACTTATATTTTAAGTCTTATTGGCAATAGTTTAGAGGAAGGTTATTTTATAAAAGATCCGAGTGTAAGTCCAGAAATCGTAATGGGAGCCACTATTGTTTTAATTATTTCTGGACTAATTGCAGGATATGTTCCAGCGAAAAGAGCTGCAAATATTAAACCTATTGTAGCATTAAGAGCAGATTAATTATGAAATTTTTATTTGATTCAGATTCTTGGCAAGAAATTTACGGTAGTATTCGTAAAAACAAAATGAGAACCGTTATTACTGTCATTGGTGTATTATGGGGAATATTCTTACTTTTAGTTCTATTAGGAGCTGCACGAGGAATGGAAAATGGCTTTAATAAACTTTTTGGAAATTTTGCAACTAACAGTGTTTTTGTATGGACACAATCTACCGACACACCTTTTAAGGGGTTTAAGAAAGGAAGAAGGTTTAGTTTAAATACTAATGATATAAATGCTTTAACAATAGAATATCATAAAGAAATTAAGTTGTTAGCTCCAAGAAATCAAACCAACAATTCAATAATTCATAACTTTAAATCAGGTAATTTTAAGGTTAGTGGCGATTATCCTATTTTAGATCAAATTCAGAAGAAAAAATTACTCTACGGACGTTTTCTAAACGAAAACGATATTCTATCTGCTGCAAAAGTTACTGTTATCTCTGAAGATATGTACAAGCAATTGTTTGATAAAGATGTAATGCCTGTAGGAGAATATATTAAAATAAATGCAATAAATTATAAAGTTATTGGAGTCTACCAACCGTCTAATACCATTGATTTTGATGGAGATACAGCTTACATACCTTTCACAACTTTTAAAAAAGTATATAATACAGCCGATAAAATTGATTGGATGATGATTACTGCTAATGAAGGAACAGATATCGAGCAAATGGAAAGAGATATTATACTAACGTTAAAGAATTTACATAAAGTACATCCAGATGATGAAAGGGCATTTGGTAGTGTAAACCTTGGAAAAGAAATAGGAAAAGTAACAGGTTTTTTAACAGGAATGAAGTTTTTAACTTGGTTTGTGGGGATCGCGACTTTAATTGCTGGAGTTTTCGCCATTGGAAACATCTTGCTAATAACTGTGAAAGAACGTACTAAAGAGATAGGTATTAGAAGAGCATTAGGTGCTACTCCAAAAATGATTAGACAGCAAATTATACTAGAGTCAGTATTCTTAACTACAGTTGCAGGAATGTTAGGTGTTATATTTGGTGCGCTAATTTTATTTTTAATAGATACGGCTTTTGGTCAAGGACCAGATGCAGCATTAGTAAATCCTACGGTAGATATCCCAATTATATTAATAGCATTTACAACTTTAGTCATTTTTGGGACTCTAATAGGATTAATACCTGCCCATATGGCAACAATAGTTAAACCAATAGAAGCATTAAGAGAAGAATAAAAAAATCAAAAAAGTCATGAGTAAAAGAGCAAAGATCATTTTAATTGTAATAGGAGTATTATTTATGGCCGCACTTATTTGGTTCGGTAAAAAAAATAAGAAAAGTATTCTAGAATTTGAAACAGAAAAACCTTTTAAAACAACAATTGTTAATAAGACAGTCGCTACAGGTAAAGTTACACCTTTAGAAGAAATTGAAATAAAACCACAAATAACAGGTATTATTGATAAAATTTTATTGCTTGAGGGCACAAAAGTTAACAAAGGTGATTTAATTGCCACAGTTAGAGTTGTTCCAAATGAGCAATCTTTAATAAGTGCAAAAGGTAGAGTTGATAATGTAACCTTACGAGTAAACAATGCTAAAGTTTCATATAATAGAAACAAGCAGTTATTTGAAAGAGGTGTAATTGCCAGATCTGCTTATGAGACTTTAGAATTAACTTATAATCAGGCAAAACAAGATTTAAAAAATGCCAAAAATGATTATCAAATTATTAAAAAAGGTTTTTCAGGATCTGGTGCTTCGGCTAATACCAATATTATTGCTCAAATGTCAGGGACTATATTAGAAATACCCGTTAAAGAAGGTGATCAAGTCATTCAGTCAAATAATTTTAATGCAGGAACTACAATTGCATCAATTGCAGATATGAGTAAAATGATTTTTGAAGGAAAAGTAGACGAATCAGAAGTAAGTAAATTAATCGAAGGGACAGTTATTGAAATTTCTATAGGAGCAATTGAAGGAGTGAAATTTCCTGCTAAATTAAATTTTATTGCACCAAAAGGAACCGAAGAAGGGGGAGCAGTTCAATTTAAAATAAAAGCAGATGTAATTTTAGATGACAACTATTTTATCAGAGCAGGTTACAGTGCAAATGCAGATATTGTCTTAGAAAAAAAAGACAGCATATTGTCTATAAAGGAAGCATTGTTAAAGTTTGATAGAAAAACAGAAGAGCCTTATGTAGAGGTTAAAATAGGTGATGGTAAGTTTGAAAAAAGAACTTTGAAATTAGGAACTTCAGATGGCGTAAATGTAGAGATTATAGAAGGTGTAAATGAAAAAGACGAAATAAAAATTTGGAATAAAGCATCAAAAAGTGATGATAAAAATGAAATATAGTGGAGTATTGTTTCGAACACAAGCATTAAGAAATATAAGGAACACTTTCTTTAAATAGATGCCTTTCTAATTTTTATTTTTAGAATATGAATGACTATTATTAAAAGATAAAGACAAACATAATAGATAGAAAAAAGAGATAAAATCTGTATTTCAGATATTTATATATCAGTATATTATAAAGATTTAATCCGTAAAAAAGTCTTGAAATTATAATCTAAAAAATGTGCTTTTAAATCTAAAAAAGTTACTATATTTGCATCCTTAAAAATAAACAATAAATATTTAATTTATGAATCATTACGAAACTGTTTTCATTTTGAATCCCGTTTTATCTGATACTCAGATAAAGGAGACAGTACAAAAGTTCGAAGATTATTTAGTTTCCAAAGGAGCTGAAATGATCTCAAAAGAAGATTGGGGCTTAAAGAAATTAGCATACCCTATTCAAAAAAAGAAAAGTGGTTTTTACCACCTATTAGAGTTCAAAATTGCTGGTCAAGAAATTCCTGCTTATGAGTTAGAATTTAGAAGAGATGATAGCGTTATGCGTTACCTTTCTGTTAGATTAGACAAACATGCTGCAGCATGGGCCAAAGTAAGAACTGAACGTGTTAAATCTATTAAAAAATAAGCAATGGCAACAATTGAACAACAATCAAAAGGAGGCAAGTCTGCTGACGTTAGATATTTAACGCCATTAGATATAGACACTAAAAAAGAAGCAAAATACTGTAGATTTAAAAAGAAAGATATCAAGTATATCGATTTTAAAGATGCAGACTTCTTAATGTATTTAGTAAACGAACAAGGTAAAATTTTACCTAGACGTTTAACAGGAACATCACTAAAATATCAACGTAAAGTTGCGCAAGCAATTAAAAGAGCGCGTCATTTAGCGTTAATGCCTTACGTTGGAGATATGTTAAAATAATAAAGACGTAGACATGGAATTGATATTAAGACAAGACGTAGAAAATTTAGGATTTAAAGATGATATTGTATCTGTGAAAAACGGTTATGGTAGAAACTTTTTAATCCCTACTAAACAAGCCGTTTTAGCTACTTCATCTGCAAAGAAAGTTTTAGCAGAGAATGTAAAACAACGTGCTTACAAAGAAGCTAAATTAATTGAAGATGCGAATGCAATCGCTGAAACAGTTAAAGGATATGAAATTAAAATTGCATCTAAAACTGGTTCTGGAGACAAATTATTTGGTTCTGTAAACAACATAGATTTAGCTGCAGCTCTTGCAAAAGCAGGAACAGAATTAGACAAGAAATTTATTAAGGTTGTTGGTGGTTCTGTAAAAAGATTAGGTAAATACGAAGCTAGTGTAAGATTGCACAGAGCAGTAGTTGCTGAAATTACTTTTGAAGTAGTTTCTGAATAAGAAACTTATTTTAAATAACTCACTAAAAGCTCGTTAGAAATAACGAGCTTTTTTATTTTTTAAGATTGAATACATGAAATATAGACAATTAACTAAAGAACAATTTGAAAGTTTACACGAAGATTTTGCACGATTTTTAGCAACCCAAAGCATCGATGTAATAGAATGGAGTCAAATTAAAAAAGAGAAACCCAAAGTAGCAGAAGAAGAAATGAATGTTTTTTCTGACGTTGTTTGGGATGATGTTTTAACGAAAACGAACTATATAGAACATTTTTCTAAAACTTCAGTAAATTTATTTAAATGCGATGAGAAAGAGATTCATAGAATAGCCATTAAGATAAATTGGGATATTAATCTATTAGAACAAAAAGGTTTTGAGTGGTTGATGAAAAACCCTATGGATAATTCTGTAGAAATTTTTAAAGGATCTAAACCATACAATTCTGAAAGAAATATAGAAATATTTGATCTAATGGAAAAAGGTAGTTCAATTTCTAAAGGAGAAATTTTTCAATATTTTAATCAACTAATAGGCTAAGTAGTTTATTTGTTCCAACACTAGCAATCTCTTTAATAATTATTAAATTACTAAAATTACTTTCTAAAATGGCAGGTTGTGGATCTATAAAATAAATTAGAGTATTGGGTTTTATAAAATCAATTAAACTTGCTGCAGGATAGACTTGCAAAGAAGTACCAATAACTACCAAAACATCTGCTTCTTGGGTAATTTCTATCGCTTTTTCTAACATTGGCACGCTTTCACCAAACCACACAATATGTGGGCGTAATTGACTTCCCTTAGGACATAAATCACCTAATACTAATTCTTTATTCCAATTTAAAACTATATTCTCATCAATAGAACTTCTTACTTTTAACAGTTCTCCGTGTAAATGAGTAACCTCCGAACTTCCTGCTCTTTCATGCAAATCATCAACATTTTGAGTGATTATTTTAACATCAAAAGACCTCTCTAGGGTAACTAAATTAAGATGTGCTATATTTGGTGAGACTCTTAGTAATTGTTTTCTACGTTGATTGTAAAAATTTAAAACCAACTCTGGATTCCTAGAAAAACCTTCAGGAGAAGCAACCTCCATAACATTATGTCCTTCCCATAACCCCGCTGAATCTCTAAATGTTTTAATACCACTTTCTGCAGAAATACCAGCTCCAGTTAAAACAACTACTTTTTTTATCATAAGTAAAAATAATAATTTTTAAGTTTGTAATTATGATTGATAAAAAACTATTAAACTACTTTGAAACTTTTTTAACCGATACAAGAAAAAATCTATTTAAGAAGGTTTTAGAGAATAGGACAAAACACTTTACGGTAGTATTAGAAGATATTTTTCAACCTCACAATGCCAGTGCAGTTGTTAGAACTTGTGATATTTTTGGGATACAAAATGTTCATGCCATCGAAAATAAATACACAAATAAAGTTTCTAGACATGTTGCAAAAGGCTCTCAAAAATGGATTACCTCCAAGCGTTATAAATCTGATGGAAATAACACTAAAATTTGTATCGATAATTTACGTAAAAAAGGATATCAAATTATTGCAACAACACCTCATAATAATTCTTGCTTATTGCATGAATTTGATATTTCAAAGAAAACAGCATTTGTATTTGGAGTAGAATCAGAGGGTGTTTCAGACGTTGTAAAAGAACAAGCAGATGGATTTTTAAAAATACCAATGGTAGGTTTTACAGAGAGTTTGAATATTTCTGTGGCTGCGGCAATTATTTTACAGGAGATAACTACAAAATTGAGAAATTCTACTATTGATTGGAAGCTAAGTAGAGAAGAAAAAGAAACTTTGTATTATAACTGGGTGAAGAAAACTATTAAAAATGTTGAAAGAATAGAGAAACATTACCATCAGCATTTAAAATAACTTTAAATTAATTTAAGCAATGAGATAAAAATCTATTTAAAATTTTAATCAATAAATACATTCTCAATAGTAGCAGTAGAATCGCAACGCTTTACCAATACACTTACTTTTTTTAATTCTTTTTTCCCTGTAATGTAATATTCTGCACAGGGTTTTTTTCTTGGATTTCCTCTCCCAAAATCGACGTCCCCATTGTTTAAAATTGTAGAAACTTTTAATGAATCAACATCAAATTTTTGCATAGAATTTTTAGCAATATTAGAAAATAGGCGTGTTCTAATTCTAATTGTTTTTAGTGTTCTTGCATCCATTCCGTAATCGAAAGTTGCTTTTTTCTTTTGCCAGAAAAAATAGACTCCAACAGAGCTTATCGCTACACCTACCAAATAATATAAGATTCTTTTAATCAGCATTATAGAATTTTAAAATGCAAAGATAATTTTTTTGTACTTAAAAAAGTATTATAAAATCAACAAATTAATATCTCTGTAAGGCAAATTAAACCAATCTGAAACTGTTTTATTGGAAAGAATTCCATGATAAAAATACATTCCGTTTCGTAAACTTTTATCAAAACGTGCTGCATTTTCAAATCCACCTTCATCAGCAATATTCAAAAGATATGGTGTAAAAATATTACTTATTGACAAAGTAGCAGTTCTGGCGTAACGGGCTGGAATATTTGGCACACAATAATGAACAACGCCGTGTTTTATAAAAGTAGGTGTTTTATGTGTTGTTATATTTGAAGTTTCAAAACAACCGCCACGATCTATGCTTACATCAATAATAACGGAACCTTCTTTCATTGTTTCTATCATTTCTTCAGTAGCACAAATAGGAGATCTATTTTTACCTCTTATTGCTCCAATTGCCACATCAGCTCTCATTAAGGCTTTAGCAATTGATTTGGGTTGTAATGTAGATGTGTAGATAGGTGCATTTAAAGAATGCTGTAGTTTTCTTAATTTACTTATTGAATTGTCAAAAACTTTAACTCTTGCACCCAACCCTAAGGCTGCTCTTGCAGCATATTCACCAACAGTACCAGCGCCAAAAATAACAACACTTGTAGGCGGTACACCTCCAATATTTCCTAACATCAAACCATTACCAATATTGGTTCCACTCATTAATTCAGCAGCAATTAAAACAGAAGCAGTTCCAGCAATTTCACTTAATGATTTTACAATTGGATAAGTTTCGTGTTCATCTTTTATATAGTCAAAAGCAACAGCAGTTATACGTTTTTTTGCTAAACATTCAAAATATTTCTTATGCTGAGTTTTTAATTGTAATGAGGAAATTAAAATTGCCTTCGGATTCATATATCCAATTTCTTTTTCTGACGGTGGAGCAACTTTTAAAACAATATTACATTTAAAAGCCTCTTCTACATCATAGGATATTTTTGCTCCAGCTTCAGAATATTTACGATCGGAATAATTTGCGTGGTCACCTGCACCAGTTTCTATAACAATTCTATGTCCATGCGCACACAAAGCAGAAACAGCATCTGGAGTTAAACAAACTCGTTTTTCTCCTAAATATGTTTCTTTAGGCAAGCCAATAAAAAGTTCTCCTTTTTGTTTTTTAATTTCTAACATTTCTTCTTGTGGAAGTAATTCTTCTTTACTGAAAGGAGAGAATGAACTCATAATATATATTTATTTTAATTGAATATTTCGTTGTCCGATATCTAAAATAGATAAATGAATTTGAACAGCATCTAAAGGTAATAAATTTTTAATATTTTCTGGCCATTCAATCAAACACCAACAATTATTATCGAAATATTCTTCAATACCCATATCTAAGGCTTCTTCTTCATCTTCAATTCTATAAAAATCAAAATGAAATACTTTTTTGTTTTTTGAAGTTTCATATTCATTTACAAGTGAGAAAGTAGGAGAAGATATAGTATCTAAAACATTAAGTTGGTTACAAATCTCTTTAATTAGGGTAGTTTTTCCAGCGCCCATTTCTCCATAAAAAAGAATCTTTTTATATTTTACTAATGCAATAATTTCAGAGGCAATAGTAGGTAAATCTTCTATTGTGTAATTTTTGTTCATGCTACAAAAATAAGAAACCTATCAGATATTTATTAAAATATTAATGTGAATTTAGATTCATATTTTTAATTAATTATTTACTTCGGACTGTAAACTACGCATGGAATAATGACTTCCTCTAAAGAGACACCTCCATGTTGATAGGTGTTTTTAAAATATTTTACAAAATGATTAAAGTTATTTGGATAGGCAAAAAATAAATCTTCTTTTGCGAAAACATAGGCACTGTTCATTGTAATCGTTGGTAAAAATATATCTTTCGGATTTCTGACAGCATACACATCTTTTTCTTCGTAAGATAAACTTCTACCTGTCTTATAACGAAGGTTTGCACTAATGTTTTTATCACCAATTACTTTGGTTGGGTGTTTACAATTAATAGTTCCGTGATCGGTTGTAATGATTAATTTTTGTCCTAAATTTTGAGCTTTTTGAATGATTTCAAACAAAGGTGAATTTTTAAACCAACTTAAGGTTAAACTTCTATATGCTTTATCATCTCCAGCTAATTCTTTTATAACCTCCATTTCTGTTTTAGAATGAGACAACATGTCAACAAAATTATACACAACAGCTGTTAAATCATTTTCTTTAGTTCCGTTAAAATTATCAGCTAAATCTTTACCGTTTTTAAGATTTGTTATTTTATAATATTCGTGTTTTATGTTTAATCCTAGTCGTTTAATTTGTGCTAATAAAAAGTCGTTTTCAAATAAATTCATTCCCCCTTCGTCTGTATCGTTTTTCCAAAAATTCGGATAACATGTTTCCATTTCAGAAGGCATTAGTCCAGAAAAAATAGCGTTTCTTGCATATTGAGTTGCAGTTGGTAAAATAGAAAAATAGGAATGTTCAATATCTTTTTTGTAATGATTGTTAATGAAAGGTTCTAAAATTCTATATTGGTCGTATCGTAAATTATCTATTACAATCCATAATACTCCCTGTGATTTACTTAATTCAGGAACAACATAATCTTTAAATAACGTATGTGAAAAAGTAGGTTTATCATGTGCTGTTAGAAAGTCTTCGTAATTCTTCTTTATAAACTTAAAAAAAAGAGTATTTGCTTCTGATTTTTGACTTTCTAGAATACCTAACATTCCAGAGTCACTGATATTTTCAAGTTCTAGTTCCCAATGAATCAATTTTTTGTAAAGATCAATCCAATCTTCATAAGAGTTTACCATCGCTAGATCCATTGAAATTTTACGAAACTCCTGTTGATAATTTGAGGTGGTTTTCTCAGAAACCAATCGAGAGTTGTCTAAGTTCTTTTTTAAACTTAATAAAATCTGACTTGGATTTACAGGTTTAATTAGATAATCTGCAATTTTCGATCCAATTGCTTCTTCCATGATATACTCTTCCTCACTCTTGGTAATCATAACAATAGGGAGGTTGGCTTGCTTTTGTTTAATTTCAGTAAGTGTATCTAAACCAGATAAACCTGGCATATTTTCATCTAGAAAAACTATGTCAAAATTTTCATTATCAACCATATCAATGGCATCAGTTCCATTTGTGCATGAAGTTACTTTATAGTTTTTTCGTTCAAGAAAAAGAATGTGAGGCTTTAGTAATTCTATCTCATCATCAACCCATAAAATTTGTATACTACTCATATTTTACTTTTAAATTATAACATTTAACCATAAAAGTAACAATTTGTTGTGCATTTTTACTTTTAAAAATAATAAAATATTGCCAAAAAAAATTAATGGTTGTATTTTGCCAAGGATTGAAAAAAAAATTTCCATTGAATACTAAAAAACCAAATAAATTAAAAATTCTAAACGATCCTATTTACGGATTTATACAAATACCCAATTCGCTAATTTATGATCTTATAGAACATCCTTATTTTCAGCGTTTAAGAAGAATAACTCAAATGGGATTTACAAATTTGGTTTATCCAGGTGCAAATCACACACGATTTCATCATGCAATAGGCTGCATTCATCTAATGCAAAAAGCGGTAAGAGTTTTAAAATTTAAGCAAGTTGAAATTTCAGAAGAAGAAGAAAATGCACTTTACATTGCTATTTTATTACATGACATTGGTCATGGAGCCTTTTCGCATGCTTTAGAGCACAGTATTGTTAATGGTATTTCTCATGAAGAAATTTCTTTAAAATTTATGAGGAAATTAAATAAAGAATTTGAAGGGAAATTAACTTTAGCAATAAAAATATTTGAAGGAAATTATACGCGTAAATTTTTATATCAGTTAATATCAAGTCAGTTAGATATTGACAGATTAGATTATTTGAAAAGAGACAGTTTTTACACAGGTGTAACAGAAGGAAATATTTCATCAGATAGATTAATTGCTATGATGAATGTTAAGAACGATAAATTAGTTATTGAAGAAAAAGGAATTTATTCTGTCGAAAAGTTTTTAATTGCTAGAAGGTTAATGTATTGGCAAGTATATCTTCATAAAACAGGGTTAGTTGCAGAAAACATGCTTGTAAATGTTTTAAAAAGAGCAAAAGAATTGGCAGAAAAAGGAGAAGAATTATTTGCAAGTTCTGCTTTAAAATATTTTTTATACAATCAAATATCTGAAGTAAATTTTAATGACAAAACATTAGAAATGTTTTCAAAATTAGATGATTATGATATTTTATCAGCGATCAAACAGTGGATACATCATCAAGACAAAGTACTTTCCTTATTATCTCAAATGATTATAGATAGAAAATTACTTCGAATTGAAATTCAGCAAGAAAAATTTAATGAATTGTATTTAAATAAAAAACAAACTGAAGTTTATAAAAAATTTCCACTTTCTAAAAATGAAGGAAGATTCTTTGTTTTTTCAAATAGTATTATAAATCAAGCTTACCATCAAGAAAAACCTATTTATATCCTAAATAAAAAAGGAAATCTAAAAGATATTGCTGAAGCTTCAGACCAATTAAACCTTCAAGCACTTACAAATCCAGTAATTAAACATTTTATTTGTTATCCAAAGTAAAATGATATTAGCCAAATCACTATAAATTTTATATTTTTGCAAATAATGAAATTTACAGCACAACAAATAGCAGACATTTTAGAAGGTACTATTATCGGGAACCCTGAGGTAGAGGTTTCTAAGATTTCTAAGATAGAAGAGGGTGAAAAAGGGTCTTTAACCTTTCTTTCAAATCCAAAATATTATCCTTTTCTATATACTACAAATGCCTCTGTTACTATAGTTGACAAGGATTTTGAGCCAGAAAAAAAAATTAACACAACACTGATTAGTGTCGAAAATGCATACGAAGCATTTTCTAAAGTATTAGAATTTTATAATCAAGTAAAAGATCAAAAAATAGGAAGAGAAGCTCCCTGTTTTATATCTGATTCAGCAAAAATTGGTATCAATGAATACATTGGTGCATTTTCATATATTGGTAAAAATGTTACAATAGGCGAAAATGTAAAAATTTATCCTAATTCTTATATTGGTGACAATTCATCTATCGGTGATAATTGTGTTTTATTTTCCGGAGTAAAAATTTATTCTGAAACTATTATTGGAAATAATTGTAAAATTCATTCTGGAGCTATTATAGGTTCTGATGGATTTGGTTTTGCACCAAATAAAAATGGATCATTTAAAGCAATACCGCAAATTGGTAATGTAATTATTGAGGATAACGTAGACATCGGTTCTTCCTGCACAATAGATAGGGCTACTATGGGCTCAACAATTATAAGAGAAGGGGTTAAGCTAGACAACCAAATACAAGTTGCTCACAATGTAGAAATTGGAAAAAATACAGTGATTGCAGCACAAACTGGTATTGCAGGATCAACAAAAGTTGGTGAAAATTGTATGATTGGAGGACAAGTTGGTATTGCTGGGCATTTAACTTTGGGAAACAACCTAAAAATTCAGGCTCAATCTGGTATTTCAAAAAACTTAAAAGACAATCTAGTTGTTCAAGGAACACCCGCTTTTGATTATTCAGACTTCAATAAAAGCTACGTTCTTTTTAAAAATTTACCTAAAATAATATCAAAAATTAACCATATAGAAAAAGAGTTGAATACTCAAAAATAAAAAGCAATGAGTAAGAAACAAAAAACAATTCAAAAAGAAGTAAGTTTATCTGGCGTTGGTATTCATACAGGCAATACTGTAAAAATGACAATAAAGCCAGCTCCTTCAAATCATGGCTTTGCATTTTGCAGAGTTGATCTTCAAGGGTCACCAATAATTGCAGCAAAAGCAGAATATGTAGTCAATACACAAAGAGGAACAAACCTTGAAAAAAATGGTGTTCAGATTCAAACTTCAGAACATGTCTTAGCTGCCGCTGTTGGATTAGATATAGATAATTTATTAATAGAAATAAATTCATCAGAACCGCCTATTATGGATGGTTCTTCTAAATATTTTGTAGAAGCACTAGAAAAAGCAGGAATTGAAGAACAAGATGCAGATATAGAAGAATATGTTGTTAAAGAAATTATATCTTATAAAGACGAGATTACTGGTAGTGAAATTATTTTAATGCCTTCAGATGAATATCAAGTTACGACTATGGTAGACTTCGGCACTAAAATATTAGGCACACAAAATGCAAACCTTGCTAAAATTTCTGATTTTAAAGAAGAGATAGCAGCTGCAAGAACTTTTAGTTTTTTACATGAAATTGAAATGCTTTTGGAAAATGATCTAATTAAAGGTGGTGATTTAAATAATGCTATTGTATATGTAGATAAAGAATTATCTAATAGCACAATGGAAAAACTAAAAAAAGCATTTAATAAAGATGATATTACCATTAAACCAAATGGTATCTTAGATAATCTTACTTTGCACTGGGCTAATGAAGCTGCAAGACATAAGTTATTAGACGTAATTGGTGACTTGGCTCTCGTAGGTATTAGAATTAAAGGAAAAGTGATTGCTAATAAACCTGGACATTTAATTAATACACAGTTTGCAAAAAAATTAGCTAAAATTATTAAACTAGAAAAAAGAAACAATGTTCCACAATATAATTTAGATGAAACTCCTTTGATGGATATCCATCAAATAATGGATGTTTTGCCGCACAGACCTCCTTTTTTATTGATTGATAGAATATTAGAACTTTCTGATAAACATGTGGTTGGTATGAAAAATGTGACTATGAATGAAAATTATTTCGTTGGCCACTTTCCTGGTTCTCCAGTAATGCCTGGTGTTTTACAGGTTGAATCAATGGCTCAATGTGGTGGAGTTTTAGTTTTAAATACTGTACCAGATCCAGAAAACTATCTTACCTATTTTATGAAGATGGATAAAGTAAAGTTTAAACAAAAAGTTTTACCTGGAGATACTCTAATATTTAAATGTGAGTTAATCACCCCAATTAGAAGAGGAATTTGTCATATGCAAGCGTATGCATATGCCAATGGAAAAATTGTTGCAGAAGCTGAATTAATGGCACAAATTTCAAAAATAAAATAAGTATGAATCAACCATTAGCCTATGTCCATCCACAAGCTAAAATTGCTAGAAACGTAGTTATAGAACCTTTTACTACTATTCATAACAACGTAACAATAGGTTCAGGAACTTGGATTGGTTCTAATGTTACAATAATGGAAGGTGCACGAATAGGTAAAAATTGTAGAATTTTTCCCGGTTCTGTCATTTCTGCAATTCCTCAGGATTTAAAATTTAATGATGAAGAAACTACGGTAGAAATTGGAGATAACGTTACCATTAGAGAATGTGTCACTATAAATAGAGGAACTTCTGATAGAATGAAAACTGAAATCGGAAATAATTGTTTAATCATGGCTTATTGCCATGTTGCTCATGATTGTTATGTTGGAGATAATTGTATTTTTTCTAATAACACAACTCTAGCAGGACATGTTACCATTGGAAATAACGTTGTTTTAGCCGGTATGGTTGCAGTTCATCAATTTGCATCTGTAGGTAATCATGCATTTGTAACAGGAGGATCTTTGGTAAGAAAAGACGTCCCTCCATTTGTTAAATCTGCTAGAGAGCCATTGTCGTATGTTGGAATTAACTCTGTTGGCTTGAGAAGAAGAGGGTTTTCGACAGAAAAAATTAGAGAAATTCAAGATATCTATAGAATACTATTTCAAAAAAATTATAATAATACCCAAGCAATAGATATTATAGAAGCTGAAATGGAAGCTACTCCTGAACGGGATGAAATTATTCAGTTTATTAAAGATTCACACAGAGGAATTATGAAAGGATATTATAAAACTAATTAAAAAATAAAATGGCAACAACATCAGATATTAGAAACGGATTGTGTATCAAATACAATAACGACATTTACAAAGTAATAGAATTTTTACATGTTAAACCAGGGAAAGGCCCTGCTTTTGTAAGAACAAAATTAAAAAGTGTTACAAACGGAAAAGTAGTTGATAATACGTTTCCTGCTGGAAGAAAAATTGAGGATGTTCGTGTAGAAACTCATAAATTTCAATATTTATATAATGAAGGAGAAACGTATCATTTTATGAATGAAAAAGATTATTCTCAAATTCAATTAGAAAAATCTGTTTTAGATTCACCAGAATTAATGAAAGAAGGTGAAATTGTAACCATAATTATTAATTCTGAGGACGAAATGCCTTTATCTGTCGACATGCCAGCTAGTGTTGTTTTAGAAGTCACGCATACAGAACCCGGAATTAAAGGAAATACAGCTACAAACGCAACAAAACCCGCAACTGTAGAGAGTGGAGCAACAGTCAATGTTCCTCTGTTTATCAATGAAGGTGATAAAATTAAAGTAGAAACTGCTAAAGGAACTTATCAAGAAAGAATGAAAGAATAAAAAAAGAAAATGAAAAAGGAAAACAAAAAGCCTCAAAAAAGAATTTTGAAGTTAATCACCATTTAATGGATGCAAATAATCTTACTTTTGAAGACAATTCTTTTGATATTGTCTTTGGTGGAGCGATTTTACATCATTTAAATATAGAAAAAGCGATACATCATATTCACAGAGTTTTAAAACCAGGAGGTAAGATTGTTTTTCTTGAGCCATTAAACATGAACCCACTGTATAAGATTTATAGAAAAATGAATCCAAAAGAAAGAACACCAGATGAACATGCTTTGGTATCCTCTGATTTTAAAATTATCAAAAAAAAATTTACATTTGACCATTATTTTTTTGATTTTCTTACCGTTGTGTTTGGTTTTATTTCTTTAAAAATATTTGGAGATAAGAAGTATGATAACTGGATCAATAAACTAGGATTTAATTTAGATGTTTTCTTTTCAAAAATTACTATCCTACATTCACTTTTTGCAAGAGTTATAATCTACGGTAGTAAAAAATAAGATTCATGAAGTTTAAAAAAGCTCTTTCACTTAAACAAATAGCATCCTTACTAGAAGTAGAATACGTAGGTAATCCTAATTTTGAAATTTTAGGAATCAATGAAATACATGTTGTAGAAAAAGGAGATATTGTTTTTGTAGACCATCCAAAATACTACGACAAAGCTTTAAATTCTGCAGCAACAACAATACTAATTAATAAAAAAATTGAGTGTCCTATTGGAAAATCATTATTAATTTCCGAGGATCCTTTTCGTGATTTTAATAAAATAACTAAACATTTCAATCCTTTTATTGCATCAAAAAAAACTATTTCTAGCTCTGCAATAATTGGAGAAAACACAATAATTCAACCGAATGTTTTTATTGGTAACAATGTGAAAATTGGTAAAAATTGCACAATTCATCCAAATGTTACCATTTATGACAACTCGGTTATTGGAAACAATGTTACAATTCATGCAAATACAGTTTTAGGTGCGGATGCCTTCTATTATAAAAACAGACCTGAAGGCTTTGACAAATTAATTTCAGGAGGTAGAGTTGTACTTCAAGACGAAGTAGAATTGGGTGCTTCATGCACAATTGACAGAGGGGTAACTGGTGATACTAAAATCGGAAGAGGTACAAAAATTGATAATCAAGTTCATGTTGGACATGATACCGTTATTGGTGATAAATGTTTAATCGCCTCACAAACTGGTATTGCCGGTTGTGTAATTATTGAAGATGAAGTAACAATTTGGGGGCAGGTAGGAACAAATAGCGGAATTACAATAGGAAAAGGTGCTGTAATTCTTGGGCAAACAGGAGTTACAAAATCTGTTGCAGGTGGAAAAAGTTATTTTGGCACACCTATTTCAGAGTCGAGAAAAAAATTAAAAGAAATGGCAGAAATAAAACGTTTTTTAAAAGAAAGAAAGAAATCTTAAAATACTTTTTTTAAAACAATCAATAAACTATTTTTGCTACACAAAAAAAATTAAACCAATGAGTGTTTTAGTTAACAAAAATTCAAAAATTATTGTTCAAGGTTTTACTGGTAGTGAAGGTACATTTCATGCAGGTCAAATGATTGATTACGGAACGAATGTAGTTGGAGGCGTGACCCCAGGAAAAGGAGGTCTAGAGCATTTAGGAAAACCAGTTTTTAATACAGTAAAAGAATCTGTAGATAAGGTAGGAGCAGACACTTCAATTATATTTGTACCACCAGCTTTTGCTGCTGACGCAATTATGGAATCTGCTGATGCAGGTATTAAAGTAATTATTTGTATAACTGAAGGAATCCCAACTGCCGATATGGTTAAAGTAAAAGCATATATTGATACTAAGGATTGTAGATTAGTTGGCCCAAATTGTCCTGGAGTAATAACACCAGATGAAGCTAAAGTTGGTATTATGCCTGGATTTATCTTCAAAAAAGGGAAAGTAGGAATCGTTTCTAAATCAGGAACTTTAACCTATGAAGCTGCTGATCAAGTTGTAAAACAAGGGTACGGAATTACAACTGCAATTGGTATAGGTGGTGATCCAATTATTGGAACAACAACAAAAGAAGCTGTAGAATTATTAATGAATGATGATGAAACTGAAGCAATTGTTATGATTGGTGAAATTGGTGGAAATCTTGAAGCTGAAGCTGCACAATGGATTAAAGCTGACGGAAATAGAAAACCAGTAGTTGGCTTTATAGCAGGTCAAACTGCACCTGCAGGAAGAACAATGGGGCATGCAGGAGCAATTGTTGGTGGAGCCGATGACACAGCACAAGCAAAAATGAAAATTTTAGCTAAAAATGGAATTCATGTTGTGAGTTCTCCTGCTAAAATTGGTGAAATGATTGCAGAAGTCTTAAAATAGATAAGAAATATTGATAAACTGTTAAAGTTTTATATAGTATTAGTTTTAAATCCGTTGAATTCGTAAATTCAACGGATTTTTATTTTAACCCTTAAATAATGAAATAATGAAAAAAATTAAATTGTTATGTATTAGTTTTTTATTAATAGCAACAATAAGTTGTGACACTAATAAAGAAAAAAGTTACAATGTTACTTCAAAAAGAGACGCAAACGGATTGACCTATGAAATTGTAGAAAATGATCCAACAGGTTTAAGATTGTATACTTTAGACAATGGCTTAAAAGTATATTTAAGTCAGAACTTTGATGAACCGAAAATTCAAACTTATATCGCAGTTAGAGCCGGGTCTAATTACGATCCAAAAGAATCTACAGGTTTAGCTCATTATTTAGAACATATGGTTTTCAAAGGAACACACGAAATTGGAACGTCAGATTGGAAAAAAGAAAAATTATATCTAGATAAAATCTCTTCCTTATATGAACAACACCGTGTAGAAAAAGAGGCTGATAAAAAAGTAGCACTTTATAAGAAAATTGATAAAATTTCTTTAGAAGCATCAAATTATTCTATTGCTAATGAATATGATAAAATGACAGCTTCCATGGGAGCAACAGGAACAAATGCATATACTTGGTTTGAACAAACTGTATACACAAATAAAATTCCTGCAAATGAATTTGAGAAGTGGTTAACCTTAGAATCAGAGCGATTTAGTACCTTGGTTTTACGTTTATTTCACACAGAGCTAGAAGCAGTTTTTGAAGAATTTAACCGAAGCCAAGATAGTGATTTTAGAAAGCGTTATAAAGCAATGCTAGAAGGATTATTCCCAAACCACCCATATGGTCAACAAACTACAATTGGAACAGCAGATCATTTAAAAAACCCTTCAATGATTGATATTCACAACTACTTTAATAAATATTATATTCCAAATAATATGGCAGTAGTTTTAGTCGGCGATTTCGAATTTGATTCAACAATTAAAAAAGTAAATGATGCTTTTGGAAAGTTTAAAAGAAAAGAATTGACGCCTCCAACATTTCCGAAAGAAGACAAAATTACATCACCAGTGATTAATGAAGTTTTTGGGCCAACGTCTGAATCTATTTCTATAGCTTTCAGATCTAAGGGGATTAATACTGAAGAGGAAAAGTTAGTTACATTGTGCGATATGATTATGGCGAATGGAAATGCTGGTATTATCGATTTAAATTTAAATCAAAAGCAATTAGTACAAAGAGCTAGTTGTTCACCAACTTTTTTAAATGATTATGGATACCATTCTTTTACAGGTTCTCCTAAATCCGGGCAATCTTTAGATGAAGTTAAAGAGTTGTTATTAGCTCAAATTGAAAAATTAAAAAAAGGTGAGTTTGAAGATTGGATGATTGACGCTGTTGTTAACGACTTAAAACTGAGCCAAACCAGACAATATGAAAATAATTCAGCATTAGCAGATACTTATGTAAATGCATTTATTTATAATCAAAATTGGTCAAAAAGAGTTCAGTTTTTAGATGATTTAAAAAAGATTTCAAAAGAACAATTAGTCAGTTTTGCAAATAGTTTTTATCAAGATAATTATGTAATTACCTATAAGAAAAAAGGGGAAGACCAAAATATTGTAAAAGTTGCAAATCCTGGAATTACGCCTGTAAAATTAAATAGAGAAAAAAGTTCTGAATATATCAAAGTCTTTAACAAAATACAATCTGATCCTTTACAGCCTAAATTTGTTGACTATAAAACAGCAATTAAAGAAATTAAAACAGACAATGGCATTAAATTTTCTTATGTTTTAAATGAGAAAAACGATTTATTCGATATGAATATCATTTTTGATATGGGGAGCGATAATGATAAAAAATTATCTCTAGCGGCTGGTTATTTTGAATATATTGGAACAGACAAATTCACAAATGAAGAACTTAAAAAAGAATTTTACAAATTAGGAATCTCTTATTATGTTATCACAGGGCGAAATAAAACATATTTTGGCTTAAACGGATTGAAAGAAAATTTATCTAAGGGGCTAGATCTACTAGAACATTTATGGGATAACGGGAAAGCAGATAAAGATGCCTATAACAAATATGTTGAAAAAATTTATAAGGGTCGTCAAAACGGAAAAACCCAAAAAGGAAACATTCTTAGAAATGGATTAATGAACTATGGAAAATATGGAGAAAATTCTCCTCTCAGAGATATTATGCAAATTGATGAATTAAAATCAATAAACCCTGAAGATTTAATTGCTCTTTTGAAAGATATGAAGAATTACAAACAACGAATTTTTTATTACGGTAAAGATGTAAATAACGCTGTTTCATTACTTAATAAACATCATAAACTTTATGGAGATTTAAAAGAGTATCCAGCAGCAAAAGAATATAAAGAACAAGAGACTGGAGGAAATGTATTTTTTACGAATTACGACATGGTTCAAACAGAAATGCTTTTTTTAGCAAAAGGAGAACCTTTTAAACCAGAAAATATCGCTGCCTCCTCATTATTTAATAGCTATTTTGGAAGCGGTTTGTCCTCTATCGTTTTTCAAGAAATTAGAGAGTCTAAATCTTTAGCCTATTCTGCTTTTGCTAATTATAGCAATGCGTCTAAGAAAGAATCTGCAAATTATGTAATGGCATATATTGGCACACAGGCAAATAAATTAGAACAAGCTGTTGATGCCATGATGGAATTAATGAATAATATGCCAGAAGCAGAAAAGCAATTTAAAGCAGCAAAAGAAGCAACACTAAAAAAAATAGCAGCGCAAAGAATTACTAAATCTAATATTTTTTGGTCATATGAAAGATTACAAAAATTAGGAATAGATAACGATAACAGAGAACAAATTTACAATACCATTAAAAAAATGACCTTAAAAGATTTAAAAGTCTTTTTCAATAAAAATATCAAAGGGGAATCATACAATGTAATGGTCATTGGTAATAAAAAAGATTTAAATATTAAGTCATTAAAAAAACTTGGAAAGATAAAAGAATTAGATATCGATTATTTATTCAATTATGTCAATAAAATGGAAGTAAAACAATAATAACTTCTATTAAATAAAGAAGTTATTTTTATCAAATATAAAAACTCGTAACACAAAATTGTATTACGAGTTTTTTTATTTTACTATATTTGCCAGGTTAAAAAACAATCAGATAATATGAAATTATTAGAAAATAAATTAGCAATTATCACCGGAGCTACAAGAGGAATTGGACGAGGAATTGCGGTTGAATTTGCCAAGCAAGGGGCCAATATTGCTTTTACCTTCAGTTCTTCTGTAGATGCTGCAACTGCCTTAGAAAAAGAATTGACAGATATAGGTGTAAAAGCTAAAGGATATCAATCAAATGCAGCAGATTTTGATGCAGCTCAAGAATTAGCAAAAGAAGTTTTGAAAGAATTTGGAACTATTGATATTTTAGTAAATAATGCAGGAATTACAAAAGATAATTTATTAATGCGTATTACTGAAGAAGATTTTGACAAAGTAATAGAGGTAAACTTAAAATCTGTATTTAATTTAACCAAAGCAGTGATTCGTCCTATGATGAAACAAAGATCAGGTTCGATTATTAATATGAGTTCTATTGTGGGATTAAAAGGAAATGCTGGACAAACTAATTACGCAGCTTCAAAAGCCGGTATTGTAGGTTTTTCTAAATCTGTTGCATTAGAATTAGGCTCAAGAAACATTAGAAGTAATGTTGTTGCTCCTGGTTTTATAGAAACTGAAATGACAACTAAACTAGATGAAGCAACCGTTCAAAGCTGGAGAGATGGAATCCCTTTAAAAAGAGGAGGTCAACCTATAGACATTGCAAATGCATGTGTTTTTTTAGCCTCTGATATGAGTTCGTATATTACAGGTCAAACTTTATCTGTAGATGGAGGAATGCTAACATAACAGAAAACATAATTAAAAAAAAGCTTCAGTAATAATTTTTATTGAAGCTTTTTTTATGCGTATAACATTAATAATACACCGAATAAAATATCAAATAGGGGTATCAATTTTTTACGTTTATTTTTTTTCTTTAATTAGAATACCACCCATTAAAACTGGAATTAAAATCTCACTTCTTTTGATCCCAGATAATAATACAATCAATGCCATCATAATCTTGAAGTGCTTTAAAGTAAAAGTAATAAGCTGTTTGCAATATATACCAAGGGCAGGTATTGACTACCTCCATGTAAAAGATTTTATTTCGACAGGATAAGGAAACTAAGTAATGCCTTTCATTAGGGGTTTGGTATACAAAGTAATATAGCGGGCGCTTCATTCTCAAAAAGAGTAGTTGAAATGAATGGCCCCGAAATTCCTGTATGGTTGTCTTCAGTTTTTTGAGGAGGCATAATGGTACTTACCGTAGTTTTTGGGTTTCCCTTTTTAGCAATGTCAATTCTTATACTTGCAACGTATACTTCCAATATTATGAATATTTATTCTTCAGGTTTAGCTTTTAATAATCTTTTAAACCGAGGAGATAAAAATCGTTCAAAAACAACGTTAATTGTAGGTTTATTTGGAATTTTATTAGCTGCTTTGGGTGTATTATCACACTTTATGAGTTTTATATCGCTTCTAATAATTACAATTACACCAATTGCAGGCGTAATGATTTCAGATTATTTTATTTCTAAAACATTCGTATAACCCCTCAAATAAAAAACATCATAGGATTTATTAGCGCAGCTATCGTATATTATATTCTTCAAAAAAACAATAGAATGAATAATATTAAAGTATCCAAAATGTTAGAAGTTGTATCATAAACTCAAATCAATTAACATCTTTTTTCTCATTCTAATTTGGTTTCTAGAATAAACCAAAAGAAAAAATAATCTGTAATTCTTATTTTATTTTCGAATGAAACATTTTTAATTCACAAATAATTATTTGGCCTTTTTTCAAGAACGATATCAGTACCTTTGTGAAAATTTCATTAAATGTCAAAAACGTTTTCAGAGTTAGGTGTTCATTCAATATTGCAGGAGAATTTAAAAAAAATAAAAATTTCTGTTCCTACAAATGTTCAAGAAAAAGTTATTCCTTTAATTTTAAATAAAAAGGAAGATCTTGTCGTTTTAGCAAAAACAGGTACAGGAAAAACAGCTGCTTTTGGATTGCCCCTATTACAATTAATAGACACTCAAAACACTCATTTACAAGTGTTAATATTAGCACCTACTCGTGAATTAGGCCATCAGATATATAACAATCTAATCTCTTTTGCTACAGAGCATCAAAAAGCAACAATTGCTTCTATATGTGGAGGTATTCCTATAAAACCTCAAATAAAACGTTTAAAAGAAACTACACATATAGTAGTAGCAACTCCCGGACGTTTAGTGGACTTAGTGAAACGTGATGCAATCAATATTAAAGATATTAAATATTTTATATTAGATGAAGCTGATGAAATGGTCAGTGCTTTAAAAGAGGAGGTAGATACGATTATTAAAGAAATTCCGAAATCTAGAAGAACACTACTGTTTACTGCTACCATGCCAGGAACAATCAAACAATTAGTTCAAAACTATATGTCAAAATACGTGATACATATAGAAGCAGATATGGCAACTATAGGACATCAAGGAATAGATCATCAATATGTAGTTGTTGAGCCTATTGAAAAATTAAATGTATTGTTACATTTCTTATCTACAAAAGAAGGAGAACGTGGAATTATCTTTTGTAAAACAAAAGCCGCTGTTAATAAATTAGCAAAAAACTTAGCCATTAATAAGTTCTCTTCTGGAGCTCTGCATGGTAGTTTAACACAAGGTATTAGAGATCGGATTATGGGACAATTTAGAGAAGGAAATATCGATATTTTAGTTGCCACAGATTTAGCAGCTCGTGGAATTGATGTAAAAGAAATATCTTACGTAGTAAATTACCACTTACCAGACAGGTATGATACTTATGTGCATAGAAGTGGACGAACTGCAAGAGCAGGAGAGACCGGTCTTTCTTTGAGTATTATTCAAAAAGAAGAGGAGGTAGAAATCCCTGAATTCGAGGAAGATTTAGGACTTGTTTTTAAAAAGTATATAAAGGCAGATACTAAAAGCATTCAAGAGAATAATGGTTTAATATGGGCGAAAAAAATATTTAAGATCAAACCAAATCGTGAAGTCTCTGAAGATTTTAAAGCGAAAATAAAAACGATATTTCATCATTTAACAAAAGAGGAATTAGTAGATAAAGTTCTCGCTAATTACTTAGCACAAACAGCCATCTCTAATACAAAACCTGAAGTTACAAAAAAGAAAAAAAGAAATAATTAATATGGCAAATAGTATTAAAACCCAAGAGGATATTCTAGTAAAGCTTCAGATTGAAGCATTGAATCCGATGCAGGAAGAAGCGACTTCTGTTATTGAAAAAAATAACAACACCATCTTATTATCTCCAACAGGAACTGGAAAAACATTGGCTTTTTCGCTACCACTGTTAAAATCGTTAGATCCTGAATCTAAAAATATACAAGCATTAATATTAGTGCCATCTAGAGAATTGGCAATACAAATAGAACAAGTTATTCGTTCTATGGGTTCTGGATATAAAGTCAATGCAGTTTATGGCGGTAGACCAATGTCTAAAGATAAAATCGAATTAAAACATATTCCTGCTATTTTAATTGGTACACCAGGCAGAATTGCAGATCACTTTAGTAATGATCGTTTTTCTAAAGATCATATTAAAACCTTAGTTTTAGACGAATTTGATAAGTCTTTAGAAGTAGGTTTTGAATACGAAATGCGTGGTATAATCAATCAATTACCAACTTTAGATAAACGCATTTTAACTTCTGCTACTCAGGGAGTTGAAATACCAGATTTTGTAAAATTAGAGGAGCCGAGAATTATCAATTACTTAAAAGGAAAAAGAACATCTCAACTTGCTTTTAAAACAGTAATTTCTCCCACAAAAAGTAAACTAAAAACAGTATTAGAATTAATTCAACATATAGGGAATGAACCAGGAATCGTATTTTGTAATTTAAAAGATAGCATTACTCAATTAAGTACCTTTTTAGAACGAAATAAAATAAGTCATGCTTGCTTCTCTGGCGGAATGGAACAAAAAGAGAGAGAACGTGCTTTAATTAAATTTAGAAACGGAACTTGTCAATTGTTAATTGCCACAGATTTAGCTGCAAGAGGTATTGATATTGTTGAAATGAAGTATATTATTCATTATGAATTGCCAAAACATGAAGAAGAGTTTATTCATAGAAATGGTAGAACAGCCAGAGTAAATGAAAAAGGAACTGCT
>Ga0209092_10000402_pt1 | contig 42153 bp, 22 predicted proteins | sample FraStrMetagenome_FD_187446 | JGI IMG/M metagenome (GOLD analysis project Ga0209092, IMG submission 187446) | Marine eukaryotic phytoplankton communities from Arctic Ocean - Fram Strait ARC3M Metagenome (SPAdes) (version 2) | ecosystem: Environmental > Aquatic > Marine > Oceanic | place: Fram...
GCATTTGGTTCATCATACGATAAAAATATAATGTCTTGATCTACAATTTTAATTATTTCGTTCATTATTGTTCCACTATATGGCTGTAATTTTCAAAGACCTTACCACAGTATACACTCACATCGGTACGTCGAGCAACCGTTTTATTTGTTTGTAATATAGTACATTCGTTTTTAGATAGTATTTCTGAAAAGTTAACAGTTAACGTATCAAGCAAGATATTAGGATCATCTTGTTGTGTGACAAAAATTATATGATTCTTGTCTTTGTAATATACTGTGCTGTTTAATAAATCTTTTAAATTTGGTGATAGTTTTGCTCTCCAGCAACCATTTTTTACATCTTGTATAATATAAAAAATTAAACTTTCATTGTCTAAGTTTTTAGGCAACTGGTGAATACTTTTATCTACGTCAAAACTTTCTAATGTTTTATGTCTAAATTTTATCTTAAATTTAGTTTTACCAGTGTCATCAGGTACTGCAATATAATCTGACAAGAATTTACGTTCTTCAGTAAAGTCTAGTAACGTTTCCATATCAATTTCCATATACGGAGTTGATATATCTAGTTCGTTTGTGACTTTCCAAAGATCGCCATTGTTTTCTCGAAAGTTAAGATAAAATTTTTGCTGTGTCATTTTAATTTCTCTATGATATCGTCTGTTAAGAATTCATCTTCAACATAGTGTAGTATACCAGTTTGTAGGAAATTACCTAACAATAATACTCCGTCATTTCGATAGTATCTTCCAAGAACAGATGTCCATTTTTCAGGCACTGCTTTCCATTTCTGTGCAGCAGGTTTCATATGTGTCATTGTAATAAAACTAGATGAGTCTGTAATCTCTTTTTCGTTACCTAAAATCTTACTTACAATTGCTGCACACAAATCAATACTACACCATTTCTGATAGTTTTCTTTAGCATATTTACTATAAAATAATGCCCAATTATTTACTACAATTTCAAGTAAGGTATAAAACTCTTTTGCAGTATCACCTTTTTTAAAGTAATGTAATGCACTATATAAATTAGGAAGTTCGTTTGAATCAAAAGTTTTTCGATAGTATCTACTAGTAACTACTTCGTTTCGATATGTGTTTACATTGCTTGTAAAGAATAGTTCGCGCTTAGATAATTCTTCCCACCAATGCGTAATATCACTTACTATTAGCATGTCAGCTTCCAATACAATTGTTTCTTCATACGGGCTAGCGTGATAAACTTTCCAACGATTATGTATTTTCCAAGCTTCACCTTCTGCACTATCAGTCCACGGAATAGGAATTATTTGATCGAATACACTGTGCCATTCTACTGGTATAATGTCATTTGTAATTAAACTAATACGTTGATCTGTATTATACTTGTGTAAGCTTAGTGCAAGTGCATATGCTTGACGCACATAGTTAGTAGTATCGTTGTTTTGGGCAAGTAAACAAAATCCTTTACTCATCTTTTAGTACCTCGCTAATTGCCCTGTCAAGACTAAACTTGTTCATTATATGGATATTAACATCACTTACATGATTAATGTTGTAATGCCCTTTCCAGTCTTTCTTGTCTATCAAAAACGTATATGATTCATCTTTTAATTTTACTAGTATATCAGCATCAGTTGTAAACCACAAGTTACCTGGCATAGTTTTTGGCCAATTTGATATTTGATGCCCATTTAAAATATGAATAGCTATACTAAAACTAAAGTCGTTGCGATAAGTTATATCAGGAATTTGATAAACTAATCTATAATACAGCCAGTTTTCTTTAATATGATTAATTAAATCAAACAAAATTTTGTTCTGAGGAGTTTTCTTAAAATAGAAAACTGTAGCCCAATACATATCTACACTTCTATCACTAATCTTATCAAATAATTCTTGACCTTCGCGGTCGTGATTTAGATCAGTAACATGACGATATAACAAGAAATCATCCGGCGTATCAAATGCATTTAGAAATATATCGTTGCCAACTATAAAGTCAGTGTCCATAACTAGCGTTTCGTCAAACGGTGTAATATCGTATACTGTTCCTCTGTCATGATTGCGCCATTCTAAGTCTCTATCACTCATAGTGCCGTCACGCATAATACGCTTTTGCTTACATTCTTTCCAATCTAATTCAATTACAAAATCAATATATTTTTTATAATATGGATAATTTTCAGTAAGATACTCAATATTGTCAGTTGCAACTGCAACAGGCAAATTTAAATGTTTTTTAATTTTTTTTGCACAAAATATTGCTTGCTTTACGTAATCGAGGGAATGATTGTTTTGCGCAAAAAGGATCACACCTTTTGTCATAAATCGAGCATTCCTTGAACTGTTCTATTTGTTTTAAGATCGTTGTATTTGTCTAAGTATTCATTACTAGCAGTAAAATAGATATCAAGTATATTGTCGCAAAAGTCATTTACGTTATCTACTTTAATAGGAGTATCATTATCGTCAATAAGAACAGCACTATCTTGTTCAGTTTGTACTAACATATGACAAAAATTTATAAGTTCTCTAGTTACTGAAAACTTGCCGCCATTTAAATAATGAATACAATTTTCTAAATATTGCTCTCTAATAATACGTTTTTGACTATTTAATACTGTCATATAATTAGAAAATTCTAAAGCTTTTTCTAGACGTTTGTCCATAAGGTAATCCTCCAGGTATACATATAATTATACACTGTTAAAGGATATTTGTCAAGAGTTGATTTTAGGTATTAACTAATTCTGTAGAAACGATTCCATTTGGTTCTGGTACACTAACAAAACTGCCAGTAGCTCGTCTTAGGTCAATTCCTGCCTGCATTAATGAATTAGCTGATAATAGTACTCGTTCGTCAAAGTTAGGATTGCCTTCGGCAGCGTCATAAAACGAAACTCTAAAGCGGACAATATTTGTGCCCACTCGTCTTGCTTGCACTTGGATATAGTTTGCTGCATATACACTAGTTCCAAACTTTCTAAATATTGTTTGAAAACTAGTTGTTAGCTGGTAATTACCCAACGCACTATCAATGCCGCCGCCATCAACATCTGTTAACCCATCTCGAGCAAGTCCAGATCCAGTAACAGTTGTTTTGAATTTATCAAAAACAACACTTCCTACGCCATTAAGCATTGTAGCCCAGTTTTGATCTTTAGTTGATAAATTAGTAGAAGTAAAACTTAATCGAACTTGGCCGCCTGCGTTAAAAAAATGCCTTCTATGATCTGCGGCACTGGCACTTATTCGATTACCACTACTATTTGTAGTATCATACCCTCCTGGAAAATCTATATCAAGATCACAATATATTAAATCATCAGGGTCGCCATCGCCGCCCCACGCCGAAGTACGTTGACTAACTAAAAAAGATCTGTTACTAGTTAGTGTATATGCTGTTGAGTGTACTGTTGCTGCATTTGCTAAAGTTTCTGCTGTGTTAATGTCATTTACCATGTCATTAATGCCGTTGTTTGAACTAACACCGTCTGAATTGGCGCCAATAACTCTACCAGTAGTAGCTGCTGTTGTTTGTGCGTTTGCAGGTTGTTGATGATTTAAACATTTGTTAACATCTAATGTTAGCGCATTCCAATGATCTGCGCTAATAAGTTCGTCGTTTGTACTAATAGCATAGTTTTCTGCAACTGGTACAATTTGCCCGTAGCCTAGCTGGCCACTTCCGTTGCCTAGTATTGCTAAGACACGATCCTTAGCAGCATTAAATTCAGTAGCTGGAATTAACTGTCCGGTAATTGCAGTCACGAATTAATCTCCTACTTCAAGGCTTGACTGCATAGAATAACTCGGTGCTGCTACATTTACATAAGTTCCTGTAGGGCGACGAAGTTGTACTTTACTAACAAGTATACCCGGAATTGCTTCATCTATAAGCGGGTCGCCTACATCTTGATCTTGAAAGTGTATAACAAACTGAATTGCTCTATTACTAACTTCTTTAGCAAATATCAAATATCTATTTTCAGCATAATTATCATTACCTAATCTTTCAAACAATGTTTGTAATCCTGCTGTTAATTGAAAGTTGCCAATTGCAGTGTTAGGAGCAACTGGAAATAATGTGCCGCCGAAGCCTGTTTTTGACGTTGTATTTGATTTAAATTGGATAGTTCCCATGTTATTAAGCATAGTTTTCCAATCATCAGCTTTTGCTTTCCATGGCCCGTCACCCGGACTCTCAATCTGCGCACTAATATAAACTTGCCCGCCTGCATTAAAAAATGCTCTTCGATGATCAACAGTATCAAATGTTAATGTAAAACTATGTGCCAATTGCCCGTTCCAGGGTGAAAATCTAGTATCTGAGTCTAATGTTTCTATAGTTACTTGAGTTCCGTCAACAAGTCCTGCATCACCTTCTAATCTTTCAACTTCAGTTAAATATTGATTAAAACCGTCGTTGTCGCCTACTTCTACTTCATTAGCTTTTACTAAAGAAGATTGCGTTACTGCTACAAGCGCCGTTGCTGATCCAGATTGATGTATAGATATTCTATTAATATCTAATAGTAACTGATTCATGTTACTTGCATAAACTATACTTTCAGCAGCAACAGGTGCGCTATTAAGTGTTTGTCCATATCCAGTCTGGCCTGATCCGTCACCTAGTAGTCTTGCTACTTTATTTTGAAGAGTATTGAAGTTCGCTGCGGAAATTCGTGTTTGTGCGTTTACTGCCATGCTTCGTCCTATTATCTACTAGTTTTATTTATACCTTAAGAGTACACTCAACTAATTTTTCTTCAATTGAATCATTTGATTCAAGTGCTATGCCTACCATTCCTGTAGTTGCAACTGTAGAACATACGCCATCTTGCCAGGCATATACAGCTTGTCCTTTTTTAACTGCACCTGTTACTCTTACAGGCAACCGTCCTTTAAGTCCAATATATTGACCTTCTGCTCCGCTATTCATCATAAGGGCTGGATCTGTTGAAACAACTCCTATACAAAAGCTACTTGCTGATGCCGGAACTGCTTCTGCATCAATAGTATCATTGCCAATTGCTACTGCTGTACCTGCTGGCAATTCTTCTACTGTTGTGTATTTTTCTGCTAAATCAGCATACCATGCTTCAGTAGCAATTCCTTGGAAACGTCTTGCATAAATGTCGCCAAGTGCATCTCTAATAGGAATAGTATTTGCTGCTGTGGCTTCACTTGGATATACTGCATCAGTTGTAGTTAGTGTACCTGTTATTGGATCTGCATTATAAACTGCATTTGGTCGCAACATTGCTGTTGATAAATCTGCTACACCTTTGAAACTATCAGCATAAACTGTAGGCCATCTTTCAGCAGCAAGTGAGCCACCTATAGTAGCGTCTGCATATGCACCTGGAATAATTGCATTGTACCGTATTGTAATTGGGTTTAATATATCACCTAATAAGTCTTTTGCTTTAAGATCAATAAACTGGCCGTTATCATTACTAAATACTGCTCGATTATCATTAACAACTTTAATACTAATGTCGCCGCTATCACCAACTTGCAAGCCTGCTTCTGAAAATCTTGATAATCCTGTAAATATAGAATTATTAGATTGTACATAACTTGTGGCTGCAATTCCGCCTAGTTTTTCTGCGTTAGATGCAGTACCCTGTAAGCGATATGCTCCTGATGTAATACCACCAGAACTATTAATTGTGTTTTTAAGAGTTAAACCTGGACGTATTCTATCAAAGCCCGGGATACTATTATCAACATCGCTTGTATCAATAGTAAAATCTTGAGCACTAAATGTCAACACTACTTCATCATCAACTACTGTTGTAATAATATTTCTACTAGTACCTGTTGTGTCACGAACTGAACGACTTACAATTTGTGTTTGGCCTGATCCTGCACTTTGGGGTCCAATAAGTACAAAGTCGCCACCGTTGTAGGTATAAAGTTGTTCGTTGCTAGTGTCCCACCAAAAATCACCTTGCTTTAATCCTGTCGGAACACTATCACTAACTTCTGCTCCGCCTGTTGTTCTCCATTTTAGTCCATCGTAAAACTTTAATTTACTATTGCTACTATCAAACCAAATTTGGCCTGCTATCTTCCTTGGCGGTTCTACCTGCCCAGAGAAGTTTTCTAGCAAGAAAACCAAATTTTCATTTTGGATTTCGCCATAACCTGCGTAATTTTTACCAACTAATTTTAAGTCAGTTGTTTGATCGATAGTACCATCTTCAATCTTCCAAGATTTACTATTACTATATGTATCTATTGTGTATGCCATTATATACCCCTATTGCGACTTAGTATTTATCTTAAATTGCATTTGTTGATTGCCATGTCCAAATGCCACCGGTTACCGTAAATGTCATTAATACACGATCTGGTGTAAGCCCTGCGGCAGCATTTACTGGTAAAAAATCAATGTCTTGTATTACAGATTCAAGCTGCGGTGTGCTGCTATCATCAGGGTCTACGTAGACACTAATATAAGACTTTCTCACGGCACTGATTTGCGGACCGCTTGGATTATCAGGATCATCAATTAATTGATCAACATCAATGCCTGATACTGTTGTACTTGTGTAACTTGTGCAAATAACCTTTGCATTTGTATTTGCTGGTTTTAATGCTGCACTATATAATTGCTCTAATATATTTTGTACACTGCCTATTGGACCAGAATTTGGAACGCCAGCATTTATAATTAAACCTACTGGATCAGTTAATCCTGTGATATCTAATGAAAGAATTACTGGTTCTTTCTTAATTTCAACATCTACATAGCCCTTTGTAGAAACTGTACTATCTACATCAGCTGGTTCTGGACTAGCAACTCCAGCAATTTTTTGATTGTTAACTGTAATTATACCCGATGAAGTAAGATTCATCGGATTAGCTGTAGTTATTGTTGCGCCGGTTATATTTGTTTGTTGTACATCTAATGTTTGCAGTGTTCCGAGTCTTATTAACCCTTCTGCATATAATACAGTGTTATGTAGTCTATCATTTGAAAGTGTAGTATTACCGTCGATTTTAATTGTTTTATTTACAAGTAAATCAATATGTTCACTTGAGGTCCATGAATCTGTTCCAATTACCCAATTAAAACTTTTATCACCGTCTGTTGACCTTAGTGTAATACCGCCGTTGTTAGCAACTGCATCTGCCCCGGCTGCTGCTCCGGCAATGGTTGATAATTCGATATTTTTATCTGCTACTTGCAATGTAGTCGATTCAACAAATGTTGCTGATCCTCTTACTGTTAAATCACCTACTATTTCTGCATCACCCGTAACTCTCATATCAGTATTAACATCAAAACCAACTGCTGGTGTGTTTGTATAGATGCCAACTCTTTTAACTGGAGTATTTACAAATAACACATCATCAAATGAGCTGCCGCGCTTTGTTCTTAAAGAAAAATTCTTATCTGACTGCTGTACTTCTAACACAGTTATATAACCATTGTTAACTTTTAACGCTGCATATACTGTATCACTTACACCAACTGTTAACCCGTCTGCATTTTTAACTGCTAAACTGCCTAGTGTACTAGTATTTCTGTCAGTCTTCATAAAGTTAGCTTCACTAAATGCTTCACCTGCATCACTAATTAATGACTGTGTACTTTGTGCTGTACCTTGATAGATAAACCCTGTATCAATTGGATTAAATCCTTTACGCACTATTTGTCTTTTTGGTTCTCTAACATCTGTAGCATCTACCGGATATCCGGTAATATTAACTTTTGGTCTAAATTGTGTTCTTGAAAAGATTCCAGTAAGTAATCCCGCAATATACATATATAATACAGTTTGGTCTTGTCCAGTATCGTCAAGTATAGTAGCAGCTTCAACGATTGTCTTGCCCTGACCTGCGCTATATTGTGGGCCGACTAGTACAATATCCGAACCGTCATAAAAATACAACTTGTTGTTAAAACTATCTATCCACAAATCTCCGGAAACTAAATTTGGTTGTGTTTGACTAACTAATGCTCCGGATGCACTTTTAAAAGTATCACCTGTGTAAATTTTAAGACGCTCTTCTGATGTATCGTACCATAATTGCCCAACTAATGGTGAACTTGGTGAACTTGATTTTGCAAAATTTTCTACTAATTTTACAAAATTTTCATTTACCTTTTCGCCAAAGCCTTTATAATTTCGACCAATAAGAGTAATGTCTGTAGATGTTTCGTCAATCTGGCCATCTACTAAATCAAGAAGTAGATCACCGTTTGTTTTATTAATTTTATAACTCATTATTCTCTTCCACTATATATGATATAATTTATTGTAACAGTCGGTGGCATAACATTAATAGGTTGGCCTAAAGGCTGACTACTTTCTATGCCGCCACTGTTAAGTAATCGTTGTGCAGAGTTTGCTTCATTAGGCCCGGGTACTTGTTCAACATTACTATCAGCAGTAGGATCTTGTCTATCTTGATAAACATAATACTGATTTTGATCACTGTCTTGTAAATCGTGTACGTGGTCTGGAAGTTGATCGACTGTTAACGTAATTAGTTCACTACCATCAGATACTCCCATAACATCTGCTGATGCTGCTGTTACTACATTAGCAGGAGTGCCGCCCATATTGTCAGCTCCCATTGGCATTCTTCCTCTAAAGTCAGGCAATGCAAATTGTCCAGGGGTAGTTGACGATGAAGCTTTAAAGTTGTAAGCAATTGCTTCAAATAATTCTTCCCAATCATTAATAACAAGTTCTCTACCATTACACAGCAGCCAACCTGGTGGTACATTAACTCCGCCAAACGGTAATATAACGCCTGCTGGTGTACGAGGAATAGTTTTTAAGAAATCATTTTTAGTTGTATATTTTAATCCCTGTGCAGCACTATTACGATCATCAACTAAAATAAGATCACTGCCACTAACATCTGATATTGGCGGTTTTGCATTAATAAAGTTATTTGAAATTTCTGTACGGAATTTCTTTATTAAAGGCTGCTCGCCTGCCGGAATACCGTCACCATTATTAAAGCTTGGATCTTGGAACGATCCATCAAAGCTAATTGGTACTACAGTTGTAACATCACCTTCCATTATAAATGTAGTTCTATCAGTTAATTTATTTGACTGTGTTGACGAACCAACTAATTTACCTGTTAAAGTGCCAAATACATTACCTGCTGTAATAGTAGTAGCGTATATAGCTCGATATCTATTTAAATTTGTACCAATATCTCTTATATTATTATCATCAGGAACAATAGCTTGTGTAGTTAGTAAATTATTTAATGTTGTTGTTCCGCCAACATTTAAGTTTTGTTTAATTGCTCCGCCACCGCGTACTATTAATGCACCGTTATTAATAGTTGTGCTTTGTGTAGTACCGTTTACTAGTAAATTTGCACTAGATTGAATACTTCCAACAACATCAAGGGCTTGTTCTGGAGCTTCTGTATTTACTCCTACTCGTAAATTTGAATCAACACGTATAACTGTTTTAGTTTGATTACTATTTCTAACACGAAGATCGATATTTGATCCACCTACGTTATGTTGTATAATGCCTGCTGTTCCTTCAACACCTACAGTTAATTCAGCATTTACACCATAGTTAATTCCTTGATTATTTTGTACATTTAATGGAAAAGTAGTTGTACTAGTTGTGTTTCCTCTAAGAAAATCACCTGCTGCAACTACTGAATTATTAACAATTAGACTTTCTGCCTTTTCAGCAGTACCAAAAAACTTAAAGTTACTTAACCCGTCTGAATCAGTGTCTCTAGAAATAACATTAAATCCCGGATTAATTACTGCAAAACCTGCAATAGTTGTCTTAGGTACAAACGATACATCAGATCCTGATATAATACCTACTGTTGAACCAGATACTTCAATTCTTAAAATAGTATAAGCAAGATTGTCTTGAGCAGTAATTTGTTCTGCCTTAACACCTGAAGCTAATCCTTCTGAAAAAGCAGGGCCTACTAATATCCAACCACCACCAGTAAACAAATATAGTTGCTGATTGTCAGTGTCTACCCATAAGTCGCCTGTTTGTGCTAATGCCGGTGTATCAATTGATTTTGTAATGCCGCTTGCCGGGATCCAGTTAGATCCATTGTAAACTTTTAATACTTCTTGACCTGGATTTTTATCCCACCACAATTGTCCTTCTGACGGAGTAGTTGGCTCTGTTGTATTAGCAAAATTTTCTAATAAGTGAAGAAAGTTTTCTGCAACTACTGCACCGTATGCTGTAGTATTGCGTCCTGGAAAACCTAAAGACGTTTCTCGGTTAATTGTACCGTCTTCAATTGTAATAGTGCCTTTTGCATTTGCAGGATCTGTATAATTAATTGTATATGGCATGTATTATCCCTCGTTAAATCCAGTTAAACTTTGTACTCTAACTGTATAATCAATTTGTATAAGTCGATTAAGACTTTTTTGCACTGGATGAAAAATAACATGAGTTAATAGCCGTCCTGTTCCGCTAGGACTGTATGATTTTAATCCTAGTTCGTCAAATACATATAAGTTGCCTGCGTTAGATGCAGTATCAAAAGCATCTTGACCGTTTGGTTCTCCGTAATCAAGTAAACAAGTTACTAAAATATCAGTATAGTTTGTTCCACTTATGTGACGAATTTCTGTTTTATTTCTTGACGGATCTATGTTGTTTACACTTCGATCGTCTACTACCTTAGTAAAAGTTTGATTATACAAACTAGCATTAACTCCTGTAGAGTTTGGAGTTAAGTATGTAATAACACCTGTAGGATCAACTGACGTTCCGCCGTTGCCAAAACTCATTTCATTAATCCAACCTTGTCCAGCATTACTTAAACTTTCAGCTAGTGAAATACTCATATTTTCATAGTGAATTGCGTTACGCTTATCAACAATAATTTCACCAGATTCTGGATCGTGGATCTTAATGTGTCCTTGTAACAATATTCCCTGTGTGTCTTTAAAATTATCAGCCATATTTATTTTTTCCTGTCAATGTATTTATCGCGGCAAATTGATTGTCTTTCCACGTAAGAAATTCGCAACGTCAGTATTTGAATTTCCTAATGGTTTAAATGTTAACGGAGACGTTGTTTCAATTTCTCTCCAGTCAATTCCTAATTTTCTAATAATTATTAGCGTAGTTTCTGGTTGTGGAGGTGTTGTTAAACGTACATATGCACCTTCGTTAATGTTAACAGCATAGTCTGCTTGTTTTTCTACGTCACCGTCTGGACTAAATTGTCCAAGTGTAACATCATATTCTATAGTCGAAGCATTATTTAATCTTTTGCCGTTTGCAAACACTTCGATATTTAATGCTTGCCTATATACATCAGGAATGCCGCCATCAACAAATGGTTCTTGATACCAATCGCCTGTTTCTGCAGGATTTGTAACTACTTCAGTAAATGCTTCTGGCTTAAATGGTAGTAATATTTGCACATAAGGCAATAATTTAGTTACTACTAAACTAGTTTCTGCCCGTAGTGCAGGAACTTCTTCGCTTGGGTTATAAATTACAACATCATATGCCCCAACAGGCATTGTTTCAGTATGGAATTGAATTTCTGTTGCTGTGCTAGAAACTTTTTCAAGTGTTCTAGCAGCACCAGTTTCGTCTTGCATGATAACTTGTACACCTGGTCTAAATCCAGTACCTGTAATTGTTGCAATTTGTTCATATACATCTGCAACACGCACAGGAAATACAGTATTATTATTAAAATCGTAAGTAATACTTGTTACTGTTATGTCTGCATTATTGTTTGGATATAACGTTGTCATATCAGTATATTTTCCAGATACTGCTGTTACTCTTTCTTCTGTATCTTTATATGGAAGAACACTATTAATACTTTGATTATAAAATTGTGTTCCTGCTGGATATAAATCCTTAACTCCAGTTCCGCTAGTACCTCGACGTAACTGTTTTAGTACATTATCGTCTCTACGTAAGTATTCAATGCGTTCGCCATTAATAAATATTACACCTGGAGTTTTACTATTAACATCCGGTGTCGGTAATCTATCAAATCCGTCTGTAACTGTAATGCTTCTATCATACCAATTTAATGGTTGTGCCAAATAATGCTCGTCATCTGTACTTAATCGCAAATATGTTGTTTTATTAAGCATATCTTTAAATTGCCTCCAGCCAAATCTAGTTGATATTGGTGGGTTAGCAAAATGTAATATATCAACAACGTCAAAGTCGTTAAGTGGAGTAATAAATTTGACTGTTTTCTTATTATCTAAAAGTATATAGTCAGCAGTCGGTGTTAAAAACTTACCGTTTACACTTGCCCATACATAATCAACACTCACTGCTTCTTTTCTTAATTGAATTACGCCATTTTTAAGAGCTCTATAATCATGATATCCTTCAGAATCGACAGTCATTTGTGTGCGTTCAACAACATCGTATTTTTCACGTTCAATGCCTAATCCGTTATGATTACTATATTGATATAATTTAATAATATCACCAGATTCAAACGTTTCATCAAAGTAAATTCTTGCAGGCAATGGCACAATTTCAACATTAATAATAGTATTATTGTCATAGTCTGTTCCACCATTTAATACTGTTACAGAAACAATTCTACCTACATCGTCTGTTACTAGTTCAAATGTTGCGCCTTCGCCTGACGTTGATGAAGCTGTTATAGCAGATTGTAAATTATAACCTCTACCTCCACTTAATACGTTAATAGAAGTAATAGCACCATCAGTAATATTTGCTGTAAGGTTTGCAGGAATTCTTAATCCGCTAGTGTCTACAAATTCATCTGCACTATCATAATAACCAAATCTGTATTCACCTGAGCTTATTACAAATACTTTGAGTTCATCGCCGGTTATTGCAATACCACTATTTAAAATTATAGTACTGCCAGCCTGTGCATCTGCCGTAATGTTTGGATTAAAACTTGCTGCGCCTTCATAAGTCCATTCTTGCAAGAATTCAAGTTCTCTGTCGTTTAAGAATACTTTAATTTCTCTACCTTCGCGTGTTCCTACAGGAATTTGCCATAACTTCATTTTATATTCTAATACATCTTCTTTTACAGTGAACACTTCACTGTAACCTGCATTTAATACTCTATCATTATTTACAGTAACAATAGTATAATATGATGTCGGTTGTTGTTCAAACGGTGCTCTAGATAATTCAAATGATACTGAAGAACCATCAGCAATTATTTCATCAACAGTTACTTGACTAAATGTATCAATTTCGCTATCAAAAATACCATACTGTATTAGCCTATTAGCGTCTGGAGTCTGAGCAAATCTTATACCAACAAAATTATTATCGTTGACTAATTCAAATGGTATATCTTTGCCGTTAACAGTAACATATGCTCGGTACGCTGTGTTGTAAGGAATCGGAGTAGCATAAAGTTGTGTACTACCATCTGTAGTCAATTCACTATAATCAAGTAAATTAGTTCCGCCTAGACCAAATGATGTTACTACTATATTGTCGCCAATATCAGGTGTGTTATATAATACAATTTCATTAGTGTCATAATTTATTATATAATCATTACTATTTACTATTACATAATTTATTTTTACAAGAACATTATTGTCGGAATATGGACGTTGTATTAATTTAAAAGTGTTTGTAGTTCCGTCACCGGAGTAATTACTAACATGCAATCCAATCCAACTACCACTAGACGCTCTTTCAAATACGGTTATATCTAAAGTATCCATTAGCTGCCCTGGAACAACTTCTTCTGGTCCAGAAGATGTAGTAGCTGTAACAAATCCGTCACCGTCAATTACAATTTCTTCTGCTGCAATACCTGTTGCTGTAGTATATGCTAAATCTCCGCCAGTAACGGCTGTATCAAAATTATCTGCTGCAACTTGTAAACTACCATCCGATGAAGCTTTGCGTATTGTTAGTGTTTCTAATGGTGGATTATTTTCGCCACTTGCTGATAACAATTCAATTAAATTGCGGTAACTATTTTCGTTCTCAATTGTAAATGTATCTGTTATACCGTCACCTGTAATTGGTGCCATAATAGCATAAGGATTAGTTACTGTTGTTGTGCCGTCATAACTATCGTCATCTATTCTAATATCATTAAGATAAACATTATATTTTACACCGCTTTGTAATGCATTAGCTAAATTAAATACTAATGTTGACCCGTCTGTAGTAAATGTTTCATCTTCATATGTTTCATCAAATACATCCCATGATCCTTCATACCAAGTATCACTATCCCATCCTGCGTTACCGCCAAAGTTAAAGCTTTTAACTTCAACACCGCCGTAATCAACTCCGTCCATTAACTGAGATATATCATTGCCAATTTGCCCGCTTGTTGGATTATAGAATAAATTAATTCTATCTTGAGCATCTAGCCATTTAATTGATTTTTTATAATTAACTGTAATTACTGATTCATTTGTTGGCGGATCAATAAACTCTATTCTGCCATAAAATTTATCATAACCGTCTTTTATATTATTATAATTATCATATGTATAATTACTATTAAGTACTAAATCACCGTCAACAAACACTTCAACAGTATTTGTTCGCATATCCATTGGCCAATCTAGATTAAACACAAGTTTTGAGCCTGTTGCAACAAATGTCGACGTTTCATTCAATTCAGTAATAAAAAATGCTCCGCTGATTCTATCAAATTTAACAACTGTGTGCATACTTCTTACAGGACTATTACCAATTTTTGCTGTAAGGGCTGCAGGTGTTCCTCCATCTTTTAAGCTACCGTTAATTGTTATAGTCGGTATTGAAAAGTAACCTGATCCTGGAGAAACAACAACAGCTTTTGATATTACGCCGTTTGGTCCTAAAGATACTACTACTTTTGCATTTCCTTCAATCTCAATAACTGGTGCAGATTGATAACCGCTACCTGGGTTACTTATTGCTACTTCAGTAACTTCATAAGAAAGATTATTAATCCAATTTTGATCAACTGCTTCTGTTAACCCAGTGCCAAATAATACTCCATTAACAACTTTAACATCGTTTGTAGTTATTTGCTTAGTGGTGTTACTATATCTTGGCGGAGAGTCAAAGTCAGAAACTATATTCGAAACTGGTTCAATTTGACTATAATTAGATACATATTCTCTAATAGTAGACTTATACGGCTTAACTTCTTCAATATAAGATTCATAACTTTCTAGGTTATCGTTCTTAAATGTTGTGCGCTGAGACAATGAACCTACATTATGTTGAGCTCGTATAAAGCTAGTTTTAAATGCCCAATCTACGTAGCCTTGTTCTGCAAATACGTAACGTAAACAAACAAAGAATATATCATTAAATTTTGTTTCTAAGTCGCCTGTAAATATATCATTTTTAAGTGCAGTTAAGATTTTTCTTGTTTCTTCAACTGGTTGTAAATCAAAGAACTGTGTATCAAAAGTTTGATTGTCAAACCCTACTGAACTGTTATTAAGACTATAAAGTATGTCTTTAAATTGTATTGTTCCATTTTGTTTACCAACTGTTTTATAATTTACTGTATAATCAGATGTTATTTGATTATCAATTTTTTCTAAAAGTAACCAACCTTCGCCGCCTATATTTAAAATCTTTACAATATCACCAAATCGATCATCTAGACTTTGTAGTGCATATGAAAAATTAATTACATGATTAACTTCAGTAAATTCATTATAATCAGTAGCATACCAATCACAATAGTCCCAATATGTATTAACATTAAACGACTGAGTAGCAATTCTTAACCATTCATTTGACATTCTTTCGTATAATGCCCATTTACCTGTAATACTTTCGTCAGCATTAACTAATACAGTATATGCCCTAACTTTAATTGAAGTGTCTGTTCCGTAATTAAGTCCTGGATTTAATATATTAACTGTTGTTACTTGACCTGTTGAATTTATTAATAATTCAAAAGTAGCATCCGAACCTTGTCCGTCTAACTTGTAGGTTGGCGGAGTTTTATAACCGTTACCTGCATTAATAATATCAACACGTACAATTTTACCATCTTCTATAATTGGGTTTAATTCAGCTGTTGCTGTACTAGTAACTCCAACAAATTGTAAGTCAATTAATGCATCCACAGCAACATCATATTTGTTTGACACTAGCGTCGGTGCTTGCTCAAATTCAGTTAACGCACTAAAATTTCTTTCGTCTACAATTAAATTATCTTTAAATATTGAGTTAACACGTTCAATTACTTGTTTTAAAGCTTCTGATTTATTAACAAACCAACTTTGTCTAGGTCTATTAAGAATACCATATCTATCTTTTACTGAAAGATTTGGATCAGGAACTGGCCTAGTTTGTTGATCAAATCCAATTAAACTATCAAACATTTTTTGTTCAATATCTGCATACGGAGTTGATAATCCTTCTGTTAATATTTGGTATCTATTATGTGTATTTGAAGTTTTGTCACCATGTGTCCAATATTGTATATTTAACACAGTATTAGTATCCTGTATCATTTCATTACAATTAAATAATGCAAAAGACGAACTATCAAAAATTGCAGCAAATTTATATTTCTGACCTGCTGGATCAGCAATAAGTTTTGCAACTGTTTCAACACTAATACTTCTGTTAGGCATATCTGGAACTGAAGTTTTATTTTGAACCCAATAATAATAATAATTTGTAAATCTCTTAGATATACTATCGTATTCTTTACGCAAAGAAAATACTGTAGGACCGTACTTAGTTGATCCGCTAATTCCAGCAGCTTTCCCGTCAGCTGTTAAAGATTTGTTATCCCATTCAGTTGGAGTGTATTTAGATTCTACCCATTCATACACATCTATTGATGCTCCAGGATACAATTTATTAAAGTTATTAGTTTTATAAATTGTATTACCTTGGTAAACATTTAGGAATTTAGCAGTTGTTAAATCCCACCATACTTGTCCAACTTGTTGTTTACCCCAGCTTGCTGTTTCGTTTATATTTACTGATGTATTGCCAATAGTATATATTGCAGGATCCACAATAGTTTTATATCTAATTTCTTCATCTGCAGGACCAGCAATTTTACCCTGTATAGGATCTATGTAATCTAAATGATCTAGTACAACATTTTTGTCTAAATCATACAACATTATTTTTTTAATTTTTTCTAAATCAACAGGCGCAACATATTCTCTATGTGTTTCCCAAATTGTTTTAGATTCCGGTCTTCTGTAATCTAATAGCAAACCATCGGTGTTGTCAGCGTTTTGATAATCTGGTATTGAAACATATAAATGATTATTTTTAGCAAAGATATTTCTACCAAAAGTAATTGATTCAGCAATGTTATCTCTATTAGCATATGTATGGTAATCAATAGTTTGTCCAAATACTAAGCTATTATCAATTCTATCATAAACATACACAACGCCATTGTTTATAATTGTATTTACAAATGCCGTAAATTGATTATCATAGAATGTGCTTCCTTTATCAAATGTAGTTATATCATCACTAGCAGCATTATATGCACTTACATATAATGTTTTTCCGTCAAACTCTAAATTCTTACCAAAGTCTTCGCCTTTAATAGGGGTTGCACTTCTTAAAGTTTGTACAAGGTTAAATGTGCCATCTTTTTGCTCGTATATATATACTGCACCAATGTCGTCGCCTAGAGTCGAATCGTCAGCGCCAGGTGCGCCAACGGCTATTAATTTGCCGTCTTGACTTATACTAATTTTAGATCCAAACTCTATATTAGTATCGTCTGTTAATGGTGATGTTAATTCTTGGCTCTTTTGATAATTATCATTGATGTTTCTATAAACAATAACTTTAGTAGTTCCGTCTGTATAAGAAGCTGTTGTTATTAGTACTTCTGCATTATCACTAACATCAAACGATTCAGCAAATTTAGTTAAATTAGTACTATCAATTTGTAAACTACTATCGCCGCCTGGTGTAAAATTAATTAATACCCAATCTTCAGCCGGTACTTCAATAACGCCATTATTATCTACAAATTCATTATATGCAATTGGAATATTTCTCTTAGCTTTATAAAAACTACCATTTGCATATTGTACAATTTCATCAACAATATAATTTGATTGCTTACTAAAGAAACCTTTGTAATCATAATCTTCAGGTAGTGTAGTAGTAGTGTTAGGAACAAATCCTAAATAATCAATACTACGAATAGCATCGTTAGATATTAATTGCCATTCTGTAGTAACAAAAGATGTAACACCGTCACCGGCAATATTAGTAAGTGCTTTATAAAAATATCCATTATAGAAAACATACTCATCTAAGAAATAAGGCCTGTCTACATTAAATGTACCTCTGTAACGTTTATCTTTTGCAATTTCCCAATTGTATGCAACACCTTCATCGTCGATGCCTTTATTTACAAAATAAATTTTTCCTGGATTATTAAGTGTTCCGTCACCAGCACAGCCAATAAATGCTTTGTATAATTCATTACGTTTGGCTATTTTAATAGTCGATCCTAATCGTAAATTTTCTTTTAATTCTGGAACAATAAATGTATCAACAATATTAAATGTCGACACACCTGTTTTTTCGTATATTGTAAAATATCCACTATTAGTTAAACCATTAGCTTCACCGCCTCTATCAGCTTTAACATTAAATACTTGTTTATAATCAAAGTTAGTAGTTGACGGAATATTAGGATCTGTTGAAATACCTAATAATTCAAAGTTTTTATAAATTAAATATTCTGCTGAAAATAATGTGTCGCTTACTGGCAATTCTTCAATTTCAGCAGCTAGTTGGAATACACATAATTTTCCAATTCCAAGTGATGTTGATCCAAGTGCTGTTGCATTAATATCACCTAATACTGTGTCAGCACGGTAAATTACATTATTTTCAGTTGGGTCGCCGACCATTTCAAGCAAGCGATTATTGCCAGTTGATTCCCATGTACCTGATAAATCTGTAATATATATTCTAGCTTTACTATTATTAAATTTTTGATAAAACGCAATTTTGCCAACTGCGCCTGTTTGACTGCCGGCAGTTCCGTCATCTTTCTTTAAGCGTTCTCTTACAAACTGGCCAATACGTGGCTCAATTGGTGCGCCTATATTTTGAACTTGATCAATTTCATCTAAGTCGAAATCAATATATCCGTCCCATAGGCCAAATAATGTATGGTCTTTGTTTGTGTCAGTGTATGCTAGTCCAGTAGTAGTTAAATCAACAACTGTGTTATCTGAATAAGAAGGTAGTTTAAGTACTTCTAATCCGACGGTGTCACCAACATTTAATTTATCTGTAAGTGTTTTAGGAGCTCTAACAACAAACAGATCACTAGGAATAATATCTAAGTTTCCTGCCGGTCCTGGCAAACCTTGATATGCTAGTGTTCTAATGTAACTATTAATTGAATTATCACCAATAGTAGTTTCAGTGTTATTATAATCGTATATGTTTCCGCCAGTTGCTTGTATATCAGGTTTTCCTGCAACTGCTACATTATAAACTGCAAGGGCTCTTCCTTCGTCGCTGTTTACATCATTAACTGTTACTGTACTGCCAATATCAAAATACCAATATCCACCAAGTGAATTACTAGTATCAAAATTTTCTACAGGCGCACTTAATGCGTATTCACCAATAAATTCACCAGTTTCTAAAAATAATGTACCACTTGTTTCCCAGGCTCCGGAGGTTCTTTCAACATATATAGTAGCATTACCTAATTCTATATCATTGTATACATATGTAACATATCCAAATACATTGTCACTATCAATTTGATCACCAACTTCAGGAATACTTGATACTGTATCAATGTATAAAATTGCATCAACTTTTTTCTGAATTACTAATCCACTTTCTAATAAAGTTTCATCAATGCCAGTTATATCACCACCAAACGGCTGTCTTGCTTCTAGTATTGTACGCTGTTGGCCTATTGAGTCTGTAACTATGCTCCAATTTAATTCTTGATTTGCTGTAGTATTTAGATACCAATCAAGGTATACAGTATCGCCTGCGGCTGTTGCATTATATTGATCATACCCAGCTCTTACTAGTATATGATCAGTATCTACATTTGTATACGGATAATTACCTGTAAGTAAGTTAGTAAATGTTTCTTCACCTGCAAAGATACTGTTGTCTTGTAAAACTTCAACTATAGAAGAAAAACTACCAAACGATTGTTCTGCATCTGCGCCGTTAATATCTATAACTACTTCCCACAAACGTTCTGCATATTCTACTACATCTTTATTTTGATAATCAGCAACCGGGTCAAAGTTTCCTTTAAATCTTGATTTAACATTTGAAGCTGACGGTGCGCCAATAAGTAAATATTTTCCATCTTGGCTAAATGTTTGACTGTATCCAAATTGTGCATTAGAATTAGAAATACCAGTTACTGCATCTATAGTTTGAACAAATTGATAGTTTTGACTATTACCGCCCCTTGAATATACTAAAGTTTTTCCGTTATCTTTATTTGGAATGCCAATTGACATAACACTATTACGATTATCTACCGCAATACTATTGCCATATTTATTATTAATTCCAGAGTCTTCACTAGGAATTAATTGTAATAAATTATATGACTGATTATTTTTAATTACTTTCCATTTTTCATTATTATTTTCAATCCACAATAATGAATCGTCTTTTAAAGAAGTTTGAGCAATTTTATTAGCTTCAGTTAAATTTGCAACCTTTACAGAACTAAATTTAGTCATTAATCCTAAACAATTAGGAATACCTGGAATTTCTGTTAATGAATCAACATATATTTTGTTAATTTCAATTTTTACAATTTTAAAGAAGCCGTCTAGGTCTACTTGTGTTTGTCGTGTTGTTACATACTCAGTTGAATCGTCTGGTTGATTAGATACTGTAACAATATTATGAATACCAATAATGTTGCCGACACTAATATCAGTAGGAGCACTGTTTAGTATTATTTCTAGTTGAAAAGGCGAGTCATTTTGGACTATTTTAGCTGGCAATGTGTTTATACTAATTACGTTTGTATTAACATGTTGATATTGTAATACGTCCCAAGAAGTACCTTTGTCTCCAATCCATATATAATCGTTATTATCTATATCATTAGTAGATAAATTTAAAATAGAATCATAATTATCTAAAGTATATTTTATATCATTTGTATTTACAAATCCAGGAGTACGAGTATATTGTAGATAACTATCTGCACTTGGAAAAATATCTTTTGTATAATCATTTGGTTTTTTAAATACTTCAAAATCTTTAATTCTATAAATTAAGTCTGTGTCATTATTATCAGTATTAGTAAGATTAAACGGCTGCGGATTTAATTTAAATTTGCGCTCGTCTAGTCTAAATTCAACTTCATCAAAACCTTCAGATCCGCCGTACTGTCCTTGTTTAATTGCCCACTCTTCGTAAAAATCTAAACTTTCAATATTATTAGCACTTAATACATCGAACAACTTATCAAGACTATTTCGAGTACCTTTTTCTTGTATCATTCCTTGATAAAATTTATATTGACTAACATCGTCGTTAATAATATTTTCAAGATAACCTCGTTTTTGGTATCCAATTAAATGCTGCGCCAACTGCTGCTGATTAACATCAAAGTTATCAGTATCTAAATCATAAAAATCTGCAAATTGATTTACTTTGTATTCAAGATTTGTTTCTAAACTACTTTTTGGTGCAGCATCCAATTGTGTCCAATCATTATTATTAAATAATTCTACGCCAGATATATTTTTATTTGCAGAATAATAAAATTCTTTATATTTGATAATATCGCCAACGGCATAATCTTTCCAGGATACAAATTCTGTAGTAATTATTTCTGAATATAAGAATCCAGGTATATTTAAACTACCATTCCATTCAGTAGTTCTATAACCAAATGCTTTAATTCGATCTTGTCTATACCCTGTTGCAGGCTGATAGATAACATCACCAAATATTGATGTATTATCAATTAATACAACATGTTCTTTTTGCACAATAGGTATTTTTATTGCATACAACCCGTCTGCTGTATTTGAATTAGATTCTAACTTAAATATATTTTCTTCATATCTACTTATTTTAATATATTCAGAGTTAAGTGTTCTGCCATCAGATTTTATTAATCCGCTGGCATTAGTTCCAGCATATATATCATCTACTACAGCATAGTCTGTTTCAACATATAGTTGATCAGCTGCCGGGCTTAGTGATATAATTGCTCCTGCAGACCAATTTTGTGCCGTCCAAAACATGAATTCTCTCGAAGCGTTTTTCCAGTCTGAAATAAGTTTATCTACACCATCGTAATATTCAAATTTAAGGCCTTGGCTAATTAACCAATTCTCATAACCTAATAAAATATCAACAACTTCCTGTACTGTCTTTATTAATGAGCCATAAGGCAATGTTAATGTTTTAGTAGAATTAAATTTTCTTTTAAATACTGCATTAACGCCGCCAGTTACTGGCAATGATGGTAACACTACTAAATTACTAGTATCAAATATATTAGTACTTGTATGTGTCGAAGTAGCTCTGTAATATGTCTCGTTATTTTTCACTATACTATCTTTAGCATATGTACTGTTTTCAGCCCAGGTTGAAAACGGTTCCGATACTCCTGCTACATTAACAGTGAGATCACTTGAAGAATTCATTGCTTTATGATATTTAAATGCAGGAGATTCTCGGTCATATCCTCTAATTATAAATCCAGCTGATGACAATTCAATAATTACACCACTATAGTTAATAATCTTAATAGGAGAACTAGTATTTAAAATTACTTGATAATTTTCTTCTGGCACAAATACATTATTATTATTTAAAGGAGTTCTACTATCAAGTATTAGTTTAAATTTACTCTTGTCAGTAAATCCGCCTAATTTAAATGCTAACATATTTTTTATAGATTTTAGATTTCTTTTATAAGTTTCATACGCAGTAGATAAATTTGATGCCATATAATCTGCAACATAGTTAACTACACCTGATGTTAATACTTTTGTTGTATCAGTATAATTATTAGGAAAAACAATATCAGACAATTTTATATGCGACATAGTTGGCTTATAAACTATTTGATCTAATACATTTTTAACTTGTCGTGATCTATCGTACCCAGTAGCCAATAACGATGCTGGAGAATTAATTGCCCAACTTGTTATTAAAGCAAAAGGGTAGTCTGAACTATTTACCCAAGCATTTTCTACCGGGGCACTATCGCCAAATATAAAGCCTTGAGATAAACTTGTATTTTCAAACCTCTTAGGAATATTACAATCTGATGGCCCTAATAAATTACCTGAAGCGTCAACAGGTATATATGACTTTAGTCCTGGGCGCTGATAGCGTTTATTAATTTTAAAACCTTTATTAGGTTCTCTTATAATGCCTGCTTCTAAATCTTCCCACATTACTAAGTTATTTCTTGTATACGGAGCTGGTCCATATTGGGCTTCCCACCAGGTTGGTTTAACTGTAAATCCAAGCATTTCCCACGGGTGTGTATTTGGCTGTTCGGTATCAAAATAATAACTATAAATTCCGCGCCACCACCCAGGCAGTGATGTGCCGTTTTTATCTTTTAATGATGAATAATTAAACGTAAAAGTGTTATCGGTTTCATAATAACTATTTTCGGTATAATCTTCGTTAACTAACGACAGCCATTGAATAAAATCTGTTGTCATAGGAGCATATACTTCTGTTCTAGTAAATGCAGTGTTTCTATTCAATCCTGGCAAATATGAATGAATACTATGTATTGATTGATCGTATACAACTTTAATATTATTAAAAATTCTTTTTTCTAATTCTAATACTAAATCATCTCTATAATCACCAAATACCTTTGTTAAACTACCGTCATGTCCTTTAATCATACTAACTGTATTAGTGTATGATGTGTCTTGATACAACACAGGTTCCCAGGCAGGATATAATCCTAACTTACTCGGTGTTGCAGGAATATAAGAGCCGTTCGTTGTGTCGTATTCATTAATTTCTAATATATCACCAAAGCTTTTTGCTACAGTAACTTTTAAAAATCCTTCTTCATTAAACGTATAATCTTTTCCGTGGGTTAACTGTACATCATTAATATACACTGTTACTGATCTATAACTTAAATCATTTAATGTAAACGGAGTAGTTAATGCAAAAAACTGCGAATTAATATCTTCAATTGTTATTTTAGTAGTAACTGGTGCACCAAATGATAACATATCACTAAAATAAAACGGCATTGTATTTGTTTTATCTTTTGTAATTTCTGTTAGGATAGCATCAACGTGCTGCTTAACTGGTCCTTCAAACCCAAGAGATTCAGCAGTTTGCATAAATGATCTTTTAAATTTGCCGTATTCTTTTTTAGCATATCTTAATGATTTTATTAGATTAGACTCTTTATCGACTAAACTATACATTGACAAGTTTAACGGAGAACTGTGCTTGATAAACTTTTTACCAAACTTGCTTGAATTAGCAATGTCTCTTAAATTTGAATTGCCTGGAAATATTCCAGTAAACTGTGTTAAATTTTCTACTATACTAGATACATGGTCTGATACTTCGCCTAATGTAAATGTTAAAATATCATCATTAAGTGGATTTTTTTCTAAGTTATTTGCAATTTCATAATAACCATTATTATTTTTTGCAGTCGAGGAAGAACATTTTATAATAATCGAATCATTAATACCTAACGTCTTTAAAAATCTTACATTTTTAAAATTATCTGCATTATTAAATAACTCGTAATCTATTCCTTCATATTTTATAGAATTATTAACATATATTTTTACAGTTAAATCTTCTAAATAAGCACTTTGGTCAAAACAATTAATTGAATACGTTGCTTTAGAATTATCATTTATATATTGTAATATAACAGGTTGCTCACTAAGTTGATAGGCGTTGATGTAAGTGCCTACAACTTCATAATTAGAAAGGTTATTATATTTTCTTAAAAATCCATTTTTAATTTTTTCTGTAGTAATAACATCATTGAGCTGATATTGGAATTCGTCTGTATTATAACTAAAGTCAAAAACAATATCTCCCACGTTTGAAATACTTCTATAACTTAACGGAAATCCTAATACAGTATCAGCAGATCCTACTCCTTCTTTATAATTAAATAGTTTAGATCCTCTAAACGACGAAGCAGTATAAACTGATGTATTAGAAAAACTAACATCGTTGACATCAAATATATCAAAAATTGGAGGCTGGTTAACACTAGTTTTTTCTTGTGCAATATTCCATTCAGCGCCGTCATAATACCAAATTTTGCCGCCCCATTTTTTGCCTCTTACAACTAATGCATTTTCGCCTGCAACAGGAACTGTGTCAGTAGTTTCTATTAAACTAATTTGACCACCTTCGCCGCTGCCAGTAAACTGTATAAATTTTACTTGAAAAATCTTTCCTTTAACTAATGGATCTGTGTCATTTAGAAAAAGAACACGCATGCCTTCAGTTAGCTGTACAGTATCAACATTATATCCTAAACTGCCTTCTATTGTACTAAATGCATCAGTAGTAAAATCGTCAACTAGGTCAATTACTTGTTTATTTTTAGTTCCAAAATTATAAAGTTTTAATCCCTTATCAAACTCAATAATAGGTCGATTGGCACGCTGTGTTTGATCAACTAAAATTTGGTTATTATTAATACTTGCTGCTAGATCAATGACGCCTTTATGGAACCAACGATTATACCTTGACCAAAAGTTGCCGTCTTGACTTCCTCGATTAATAGTAATATAGTCTTTATCCCTAGGGTAGCCAATTGCTAAACTAAATGGAAGATTATCAAATCCAGTGTCTTCGCCATCAAACGGTATTTCTTGATCAATACCAACTGGGAAAGATACTTCAACATCTAAATCTGATATTAATTGAATTTCGTTTCCAACGCCCTCTACATACCATTCTGTATTAGCGTAAATACTAGGAATTACATCACCTTCAAATCTAATTTTAAGGCCGTTTGTTAAACTCCAATTATCTTTAGTAGTATATTGTTTTTTACCTATAATTTCACTTGCTACATCAATAAATGTTGCTTCTGATTGATTTGCAACTCTTATTATGCCGCCCATATTAATGTCATTATCTGCTACATAAAAAATTTCATCTGGAGTTTCAGGACCAAGAATAAGTTCAATCACTCCTGACTCAACTGCTTGTTGAGATACTTCATCTCTTAATAAAAATTCATTATCTAAACTTCTAACAGTTCTAAATGTTAGTGGCGCACCGGGTGTTTCAACTTCAAAACGATATTTTACTCCTCTGTAAAGTTTAATTATTGGATTGTTTGTTAATCCGTCTGGAGTAAAAATGTAAGAATAATCACCTAATGCGTCGGCTAATGAAACTCCATATGTACTAGTAATTTCTTTAGCATCTCCGGGAACAATTACAGTCTGGGGGCCGTTTGGTAACCAATAGTATTCTCTAAAGTTACTAAACTTATCCCAATCAATGTGCGGGTTCCAAGCATAATACTCTTCTTTTGTGTTTCTTCCATGATTATTATTTACACCATTAAAATTGCCAATCTGATTAATAAAATCTCTATAGTCGGTATAATATTCAACATTTCCAAGAGAATCTTTAATCACACTAGCTGACTCTAATTGATAATTTTCTCTATCTGTAGATACTTCTGACAGATAATTATCTGAAGACAAAAACGATTTTGCTGTTTTTTTGCCTACAAATGAATTAATCTTTTCTGCAACACCCGGTTGTAACTGTTGATCAAGTGTAGATTGTAAGAATTTTTTATTTTTTTCTGTTCGAAAATACTTAGGTAAATGTCTAGCACTATTTCGCTTTTCATCATTTCCATCCGGCATAGGAAATTCATTTTGTGTATTATCAGTTGCCATTAGTAAGTTGTTCCTTTAGTAGTGGTATTAATAATACTGCTTGTTTTAATTAGCTTAGTAGCATTATCGTCAAAGTTTGAACTCTGTATTCCAGTATTTTGAATATCAACTTTAGTTAATATTTCTCCTGAAGCATTTAGGCGCGATGCTGTAACTGCATCAATAATTTCAATGTTATTGACACTAGCTCCACTAATAAAGATTTCATTAGCTTCTGCTTTAATTTCATATAAGCTTCCAAAAGTTTGGTTTTGTTGTACAGGAACAATAATAAATGTTGACAAATCTGGGGCAAGTTGTTGCATAACATAATTTGCTAATTCGCTAAAGTAAAAAGTTTCGCCAAAGTCCCAATTTTCTAAAGCAAAAAATTGGTTAATAGACGTAACTATTCTAGACTTAATATCATTATTGTTTAGTACCTTATCTTTATTCTTAACTACTTTGAATACAGCTTTCAAGTCTTCATTTGCCTTATCACCGAACAGTACTTTATATTTAACTGGATGATATATAATTTCATCACTAAGTGACTTGATTTTATTTAAGTTTGTCGAAAAGCTTACATATAGCTGATCACTACTCGGCGGTAATGGCAGATCTATTGCTTCATCAATTAACCAGGATCGATAACTAGTATCATAATTTTTATCTAATATAAACATATCAATAATATTACTTGCACTAGGGTCTATTCTAGATTCTGCACTTGCTGCATGAATATATCGAAATTTTAAGTTACTCCTACCTAGTCTTGCTTTGTAATCGGCACTAACTGTAAGTTTAAGTGTTGTTTGGTCTAACGTTTCGAACAAATTAGTATTAATATAGTAAAACACCTGTCCGTCGTTATATTCACTAAACGGCCGTAATTCTGATTTAGTATTTAAAATAATAACTGCAGACATACTATTGTCAATATAGTTAAAATCTTCAACTCCGTCTGTTGAAATAATCTTTTTAAATACAATATATTTGTTAATTACGTTTGTATTTGGTACAACAATTTCTTCAAATAAATCTGCATCATCAACTACTCCATCTTCGTCATCATCAAAATAACTAATTTCTAATTTTTTACTATCAACATATCCTTCTGTATCTCTATACGAATCTACAATTTCCCATTCAAAGTCTCGTGTAAAAGGAGCAGGTGAATCTGCTTGTGGATTTATGTTTAGTACCGTTATTTTATCTTTTATAATTTTTCCAGTTTTATTGTCATATATTTTTTCACTAGAGTCGTAATAAAATTTAATTTCATTATCGCTTTCAAACACAAAGCGCATTGCTTTATATGTGATTACAAACTTTTCTCCGTCGTTATTAAAAAGCAATAACCAGCTTGCATCAAGTTGTTGATTTGTAGTATCACCTGTTTTACCTGTTGAGAAATCTGAGCCAATTGATAAATTATTTTCTGTAACCAATCTCCATTCATTACTAGTTTGATCAAAACGTAATCCAAAAGTCTTATATGCAAAAATTTGATCAATTACTTGCTGCTTAACACTAGTAGATAAATTATTTGCAAGTAATGGTTTAATTTCAGAAAGTATACTGCCTGAAGGTATTTGATCATTTAAATATACTGCACCAGTACCGTCTTCTCTATTTTCAATGCCAGTACCATTAACTGAAATTATTTTAACCCATTTGTAATCTAAATCCCCATACAACGACGAAGGTCCTGATACAATTTCTAATTTTTTATTAAAGTGGGATCCAGTAGGCGGTAAAAATTTAATTAATGTTCCTACTTTCATTAGTGATAAAATAGACGAAGTAAACGTACCTAATTTAGTTGGCACACTATCTATATTTTTAAGATAACCGGTACTTATATTAGTTTCTTTACTAACTTGTTGCCAATTAATTCCAAGATCTGTTGTTAATATCCTAGGAAATTTATCAAAGTAAAAATTTCTAACTTTTTTATCATTTAATATAGGCGCAATTATATTTTCTACTGCGCCTTCAACATCTGTTTTAGTTGTAAAATTAAAACTTGAAAGTTTTTCTAGATATTCTTTATAAACTACTCCATCGTTTCCATACAATGTAGTTTGGCTATATTTTCCTGTTGCATCAATAAGATCAAAATATCTAGAAATACCACTAGATGTCCTATTAACTGATTTGACTTTTATTATTCGCTGATCAACTCCTAAAGGAGCAACTTGATAATCTTCTCCGGTTATCATACGGTTCTGTGTATAATATGTACTAGGAGCATTGAATCTAATATTATCAGTTGACTCAGCAGGTGCTGCATTATTTACAGTATAATTTAAATTGTAAATTAATTCTATTATTTCTGTTTTGCCTGTTTTTGATGTGTAAGGAATTCTAACAGAAACATTTCTAAAATCTTTTGGTGAAATTTGTACAGTTTGATTATCACTCGAACGATAGTAGACTCTAAATTGTCCTTGTGGAAGATTTCCGAAGACGCCGTCACTAAAAAGTAAACTAATTCTGTCATCTGCTCGTGTAATAACACTATAAATATTTCTCTTATCTTTAGAAACACTATTGTATATAATATTGTTGCCTTCTAAAGAATCTACTTTAGTCCATAATTCTTTTTCGTTTCCTAAACTATCTAAATTATATAACCAAACATCTGTATTATTAATATCAGTAGCTTCAACTGCAATTGACTGATTTGATCCCGGATTAGTTACAGTAAATGCACCCTGAGTTAATGAACCCTGCCTAAAGTGTGAAAAGAATCCTGAATTTTGACTAGATAATCCTTTGCCGTCATCTTTGTAAATAAATGCAAATTTATTTCCTGGAAATGGTGATTCTTCTATTACTTCATATGGTGTTATGTCTGTAGACACTATTTCAAATATTGAACTTTTGCCGTCAATAACTTTGTTATACGAGTATACTGGCACATCAGTGTTTTGACTATTAAGTCTATATTGTTCAGTAGAAACTCCGGAAATTGTTTCTTTTTTAACCGGTCTGCCAAAAGTTCCATTATTAGGCAATGCTGTGTTTAATACCTTAATAAATTGTTCATACCATTCTTCATTTGTGGAATCATTCCACTCAATAGTTTGCCCTTGCAGATTAAAATTATTACTATCAAAAATTTCTTCAGAGGTACTAACACTGGATAGTTTTAGCAATCCGTTTGCTGCTTGATTACGTTTAGGATTATACGAAATCAATCTTGCTAAACGTAAAACACTTTCTCTGCGCTCTGCTAATTCTAGGTAATTTTCACGAGCATTTAGGTCAATTCTAAATGCAATATTTTGTCCTAAATATGCAATAAGATCAACTAATGCAAGGTATTCACTAGATTCAACATAATCATTAAATTCTTCTGGATAGTTATCTCTAAGATAAGATATCATTGTTCGACGTAGGTTGTCGAAATCATAACTTTGAAAATCTGCATTACGGAAAGATTGGTATACTCTCTTCCAATCTTCTGTTAGCAATAATCTATTTTGTCTATCTATTGAGGACATTTGTTGTTCCTTGTGTTGTCATAATATTTAGCAGTTTTAATAAACCACGTATATAATTAACTTGTAAAAAACCCCGAGTCTTCGTCAAATTTAAACTGTAGTTTTTCTGTAATCGAATAGGTTAGATATACCAATTCACAAGATACTAAGATACCATTTTCATAACTATCAACTGTTATTTGATTAACATTTACTCTAGGATCATAGTTAACAATATCCGAAACATCTTTAGTAATCAAAGTCCTTACTTGATCAGTTAATGGTTCAAATAATACGTCCCAAACTATAGTACCAAATGTAGGGTCACTTAATTTTTCACCTTTTCTAATATGAAAATGATTAATAATGTCTTGTTTTATTAGCGAAATATCATATAACGTACTACTACTGTTATTAGAATTTACTGTGCTAAAGCCCTTATATGTAGGTTTTTTTGCAGGTAAAGATTCTCTACTATGCCCGCTTTTTACTGTAATTTGCTTATACAATTTTTTTTCTAATGAACTCATAATATATTACCCTTATTTAAATGTATCTTTGATTGGCGGAAACGGTGGATCTTCTACGTTTTCTGGCTCTTCTGTTTCATCGGCTATTGTTAACTCTGGCGTAAACTCAGTAGGCTTAAGATGCTCATGCCCTGCCCAAGGTTCATGTTCTGGACGGCGCTTAGTATAGAATGCAGAGTCTCCATCTCCAAATTCAACAGCTTCGTCAGCTTCTGTTGAACTAAGTGGCGCAGTACCTCTCCAACTAAACGAGTGGTTGCCTAGTATTTGGTTGTCTCCAGGTGCAAGATCAGCCCACGATGATCCTGCATCTGTTCCATTTACACTTTGTGTAGTAAGATTTTTTACATCCAACGTGCCGTTAATTTGTACCTTGTTATCAATCCAAACTTGATTAGACCCAAGTGTATGATCATCTGCTGCCTTTTCTGATATAGAATTGGCTTCTAGTATAGATTTTAAATCTACTTTTGTTTCCATGTTTGATCTAACAGTTGTTAGTTTATTACCTTCTACAAATAAATGCTGGGCACCGTTTACATACACAAACGAATCTTTATCAATTCTAATATTAGAATCTTCTTCTACATGCATTTTATAATTTTTTGCTTTCTGTGTTGTATTCTCAACCGAATGCATTTTTATATTCTTTTCAGCAAGCATATTAATATTTTCTTTTGCTGTAAAATTAATATCTCTATCAGCTGTGAAATTTAAATCAGCTTCTGATCGTATACTAATACTATCTTTAGAATAAATATCTATTTTTCCATTAGCAGTCATCTCAATCCAGCTGTCGCCACTGCCGTGTGAAATATAAACTAAGTCTTCTGTGTTATGCAGTAAAATTTGATGGCCTGTTCGTGTTTGTATTCTAACTAATTCATTAGCAGGTAACTTAGGATCACCCGAAACATCGCCTGATTCAGTGTTTGCATAATCAGGTGGCCCTTCTTTTGCAGATAATCTACGATGCATACTTGTATCGCCGTCATCCATAACAAAACTAGAGCCACCTAATCTATTATACGGAGCGTTAATTTGCGCATTTTGTGGACCGTATCGATGTTTTGGACCAGCTGTATCATGTGGCCCCGGAGTACTTATTCCAAATACCATACTAGGCAATTCTCGTCTTGCACTTGACGTATTAGTTCCACGGACCCAGTCTTTATCTAGGCCTGCTGTTTGTAATCGTGTGCGAGCATCTGGATTTGCAGGTTTAGTAACCTTAGTTGGATTTTTTCCAGCAGGATCAGTTGATAGTTTATTATATTCACCAACAGGTAATGCAGCACTTTGATCAACATCATTCATTGTTGTGCCAGCATTGCCTGGCATTGCAAAATTCATAGCAGTGTCTTGAACACATGCTACCCAAAATGCTTGGCTATAATCTCCCTCTGGCATTAATACAATTACCTGGGTTCCTATATCAGGCGGCACTGCCCAAAAGCCATAACTTTTTTGAGTGGCAGAATATTGCGATCCACGGCCTAATCCTGTATACGGAGTTTGTCCTGCAAAAGGACTTGCATACTTACACGCAATCTTTTCCTGCACGTTACCGCTTTCAGTTCTTTTTAATATTTCAACTTCAACTCCGCCCATAAAAGTAGTATCTAAATGGTTTACAATCTTACCTAAATATACACCAGTGGTATTTGTCTTTGTAAGGCCTGCGGTTCTTCTTTCAGTTGACATTCATTTATCCTTAAAATGTTTCAGCGTCTGACTTGCTAGTATCTATACTATTTACTATTGTGCCTTTAGATGTTATTGCGCCAGTACCGCGTCCACCAATAAAGTTTATTACTGCACTTGCAACATTTGCAATACTAAGATCAGCATTTCTCTTTCGTACTAGTTTTAAAGTTTGTTCAAACTTTCCTTTACTAAAGTTATTTTTAACCATAATAACTTGATACACTCCGCTAAACGAATTAATAGGCAAAAACCCACCTAATGGATATTCTACATATCCATCTTCTTCGTTATAATCTATAGGAGTTCTAAAATTTAACATAACATAAACTTCACCGTCCATTGGATTCATAGAGCCGTCTAAAGTAACAGGTAATAATGGAGAACTTGGTAATCCTAAATAATTTCCAATGCCAACATCACATATAAAATACGGATCACCGTGAATTTTTAAATCCACGCCGATCATATCGTTATCACCATTTATTATCATATCATTTAAAGCTCTTGCAGTACCAGTTTCAGGATCGTCGCCACTAGAACTACCACCATTAGCGTTGCCACTGTCTGAGCCAGCAGTTTCGGCAGAACCTACCTCTTGGGTAGTATTAGTTCCAGTAACGCCGCTTGTTCCAGTGGCTCCACTAGCAGTCGGAGTTGCGTCAGCCTCTCTTTTAGTAAATCCTAATTGACCTCCAAGAATAGTTGCTAGGTTTGATTGGGCTCTAGCAGCTGGTATTCCCGAATAGTACATCATATTAAATTTTAAATCAAAGTCAATAATGTCTTTGTTAACACCAGTGTATATATAATTATATGCCTTTGGAGTCATTAATTGTTTTATTGCAGATTTAGCAAAACCACTTAGCGCAAAGCCGGGAGACGAAATATTTGACTCATCTACTTTATATCGCCTAACTCGATAAACATATACTTTAGGCGTAGAGCCTGTGCCAAACATTCCAAATAATGATCCAGTATTATACGTTTGAGTTTCTATTCTAAAAAAGTTTTTTCGTCCGGCCATATCGGCGCTGTTGCCTGCAAAATCTCTTGCAAACTCGCTAGTGAGAATTACTTCTTCTATTATAGCAGTAACCTTAGATCCTGATGCAAAATTATACATTGGCGTATTTGTTGTATTAATAACAGTTCTATCAATTACACTACCGCCAGGACTACCTGCTAGGTTTTGAGCATTATTCGGAAGTTGATACGGACTGCCGCCAGAATACGTGCCGTTACGATTTATTTTTGAAATGCCAATAGCATTAATTTCTACTCGGGCCTCTGCTTGAAGTTTAGTACCTATCATCGATCCTATACTAAAAATATTAGGATTTGATGCTATTGTCTCTGCTGCTTGAGTTCCATTCGTGCCTTGACCTTCTCCTAACATAGTTTCAAATAATGTAGTAATACCGCCTCCAACTTGACTTAGTGTTGCGGCAGCACTAGTACCTAGACTAGAAATTGCACTAACTACTCCTCCAAGGGCGCCTAACATACTTGACTCAGGAAACATAATAATATGTTTGTCAGTGCCGGTACGCATATCAGATTGTTTTTGAATATCTGATAATTTATTTAATTGTGCAGTAAGGCTCTGAGCTCCATTTTGTAATATAGTAGCAACATCATCGCCGATTATTTGAACATCTGTTTTTATTTTGTCTACTTCGTCTATTGCCGGGCGTTCTGATGTAGGCACTGCTTGCACAGTATAAACTGCTCCTGCCTCAGAAACATCCATTTCTACTTGTACAAGTTGAATTGGAAAATGTCTTTGACTAAAAAATGGAGATTTTACATTTCCATCGTCGTCATACCCAATAAATGCAACACTTAATAAAAACGGAGCATCTAAATAATTTGCATGACCTGTTACAAACGAAGCACTTCTTAAATTATGAAAAAGTTGGCCCATTGAATATGGCTCAATAATTTTAAAAGATATTTTTGTTGCGTTAGTGTGTCTAGATTTACTATTAGGAGCTACTGTATTATGAATTTCTACATCTTCAATAAAAAATTCTCGTTTTCCATCTAGATCATATAATGAAGGCACAGTAGGGCCGCCGCCGCCGCCACTTTTAATAATTTTTACTGCCGGTCCCATAGTTCTATAAGTTAATGGAAAATTTAATTCTAAATTAGTTAAACACCCTAATGTAAATATAGGCGCATAGCTTGCAAATTGATCAAGTTCGTTCCTAAAAGGAAATATATCTTTTCCAGATAATGCTGCTGCTCCTGCTAAACTTGGATTCTGTAAAAAATTTATAGCTTGAGAGACTTTATTATCTGAATCACTTATTGTTGCCCGAGGAGTGTTGCCAGCAGCACTTACACCCGGGTCTCCTATTATAATATTTTGAGAATCTTCTACAAACGGCATTTATACTCCTAATTGCCTAGCTAAGGCATCGCCTTTTGGCAAATAAATTTGCAATCCCGGAACAAGATCATTAACAGGATCTTTTAAAATTTCCATATTGCGTTGTGCAAATACCCACCATAGATTTTTAGTGCCATATAAGTCATATGATAGCAAATCTGGCCTATACGCATATTGCGGTTGCACTACATATAAAATATCATCATCATCTGACGGTACAGCACGAATATTTAATATATCTAAGTACGAGTTGCCCTGAAATGTGGTATTAAACCAAGGACTACTACTTTCATATTTGATCATTATATAAATCCTTTGCCGCTAGCAATATATCCACCACTAACAAACGTATCTAAGCTAAATTTAGTAATACTTTTTCTACTGTAAGTAGGTTGTACTTGTATATTAATGTTACTTTTAACAGGAACCCAAGTACCGTTAGGTCCAACATCAGTTTGTATGTAATCTACGTCAGCAGGTAAATCAACTGTAAAATAAGTTACTGTTACTGGTACATCTTTAAAAACATAGTCCCCGTATCCATTTAACTTAACAATAGGCGGTGGTGCGCCTTGATTTGATGTTGCTCCATATGACATTTTAGTAACACTACGTAAATAATGAGTAGCTGCAATCCAATATTTTGCGTCTTCGGCAGTTTCTACAAAAAATTCGCCAACAATTGTTAATGCATTCACTTGACTGTTCTGATATGCCGGAAATGGATAATTACTATGAGTAGGATGAAGAGAGTTATAGTTAGCTGTGTGTTCCATTGTAATTTGCGGAGTAAAAGGAAACATAAAACCGTCTGTTTCAAGTAACGGTGCCATTACTGCACTGTTTTGGAAGCTTGCTGGCATCGATAGCCGCACTCTCCAGTCTAAATCTGTTTGAGATCCCCAGTCAGCATTAACAAAGTTTAAGTCGTTAGCTGGGATTGCCCCGATTGGTAATGTTCCTCTCCGTGTTGCAGAAGGATCATAGTTAGTTGGTGAAGTGTTAGATGAATTTCCGTAAGGAATTTCACTGCCGCCTAAGTTTTCATTACCGTATTTTGGATTTTCTGCCATTTGTAGTCTCCTATACATTATTTAGTTGACTTTATTAACAGAGTATATTATAATATACGTACACCATGGAGAAATTATGAGAAAAATAAATTATTTAAACAATAAAGACTTATTGAAGGAAATTCATAAGTCTAAAGCAAAGTTTTCAAGCTTTGTAGATGATACGTATAACCAATTTGATATTATTTTACCAAGCATTGACAAAATAAACCGGTTAACTGTTACAGAGGCAAAAAGAAATAAAGCAAAACGACTAGGTGATGCTGATTATGCTGCACGTAAGCTAGCAGGAGAAAAGGTTAAGCAAGCACAATGCGAAATTGATTATAAGTCTATTACTAAGGAAGAGTTAATTTTTCGTGTAATGACGTTTGATCATATTCCGGAAGAGCCGGGTCGTAAAAAGAACCCAAAAACTGTTGCTGACACTAAAGTAAAATTAAACTTTCCGCCATTTAAACATTACAAGTACGACGAAGATGATAATCTTGTTTGTGTAGGTAAGAGTCATTGGCAAGGTGGCCTAGAAAATGGCAACTTTAGTCTAAAGCATGCTCGAGCAACTAACGAGTTAGCAAGAATGTGGTTAAAACTTGTAGAACGTTATGCTACTCGAGGAAATGTACGCGGATATACCTACAACGACGAGATGAAAGGCCAAGCTACATTGCAACTTTCACAAATTGGTTTACAATTTGACGAATCTAAGTCTAATAATCCGTTTGCATACTATACAGCAGCAGTTACTAATAGTTTTGTTCGAGTAATTAATATCGAAAAACGTAATCAAAATATAAGAGACGACATTTTAGAAATGAACGACCTATCACCTAGTCATACTAGGCAACATGCTAGTGAATGGGAAGCAGCTCTTAAGAGAGAAACCCAAGCATACGTTAAAAATCCTACTTCTAACAAATAGTCGGTTGACTAGATATCATAATCATTGTATACTATTAACAATAGTATGGAGAATACAATTTGTTTAAAAAAGCAGCAGTCTTTACAGACATACACTTTGGTCTAAAAGGCAATAGTAAAGTACATAACCAAGACTGTGAAGATTTCATAGATTGGTATATTGCACAAGCACAGGCTGCCGGTTGCGAAACTGGTATCTTCTGCGGCGACTGGCATCACAATAGAAATAGTTTAAATCTAACTACTATGGATGCAACAATCCGTAGTATGGAAAAGTTAGGTGCTGCTTTTGAGCAGTTTTTCTTCTTTGATGGCAATCATGACTTGTACTACAAGGACAAGCGTGATGTTAATAGTACGGCGTTTGCTAAACATATTCCTGGTATTACGTTCGTAGACGAAATTACCACAATTGAAGATGTAACTATTGTTCCTTGGCTCGTAGGTGATGAATGGAAGAAGCTACGCAAGCTAAAAAGCAAGTATGTATTTGGACACTTTGAACTTCCTAGCTTCTATATGAACGCTATGGTACAAATGCCCGATCACGGAGAGCTTAGAGCAGAAGACTTTGCTAATCAGTCGTATGTGTTTAGTGGTCACTTCCATAAACGTCAACAACAGGGTGTTGTACACTACTTAGGTAACGCATTTCCACATAATTATGCTGATGCATGGGATGACAATCGAGGAATGATGATACTTGATCGAGAAAATGACAAGACTCCAGAGTATATTGATTGGCCTAACTGTCCTAAGTATCGTACAGTTAAACTAAGTCAGCTTATTGACGATGCTGATACTCTTATTAAACCTAATATGTATCTACGAGTTAACCTAGACTTGCCGATCAGTTATGAAGAAGCAAGCTTTATTAAAGAAACATTCATTAATACTCATAACTGTCGTGAAATTAGTCTTATTCCACAGAAACAATTAGACGAAATTAGTACAGAGCTAGACATTCAGCAGTTTGAAAGTGTCGATCAAATTGTTGCTGGTGAAATTGCCGCAATCGACTCAGACAACTTCAATAAGAAGACGCTAATGGACATTTATAACGAACTATGATAAAAATTAAAGACCTCACAGTACGAAACTTCATGAGTGTGGGCAATCAAACCCAGGCTGTAGACTTTAATCGCGAGCAATTAACACTTGTACTAGGTGAAAATTTAGATCAAGGCGGCGACGATAGTGGATCACGCAATGGTACTGGTAAAACTACCATTATCAATGCACTAAGTTATGCATTATACGGCAAAGCACTTACAAATATCAGAGCTAATAACTTAATTAACAAAACTAACAGCAAAGGTATGTTAGTTACACTACACTTTGAAAAGAATAACGTAGACTATAGGGTAGAACGCGGTCGAGGGCCTAACTTATTAAAGTTTTACGTAAACGATCAAGAACAAGAGATGACAGACGAGTCACAAGGTGACAGTCGCAAGACACAAGAATATATTAATGAATTATTAGACATGAGTCATGATATGTTTAAGCACATTGTTGCTTTAAACACTTATACAGAACCTTTTTTGTCTATGAGACAAAACGATCAACGTGCTATTATTGAACAGCTATTAGGTATTACTATTCTAAGTGAGAAGGCTGATAACTTAAAAGAACAATCTAGGCAAACTAAAGATGCTATTACTGAAGAAACATTAAAAATTAATGCTATTCAAAGTGCAAATGAAAAAATACAAACAACTATTGATAGTTTGAGCCGTACGCAACGTGCATGGCTTTCTAAAAAGGGTCAAGATTGTTCTAAACTAGAATTAGGCATTACTGAATTAGAAAAAGTAGATATCGATGCAGAATTAGATGCTCACGAAAAGCTTTCAAACTGGACTCAACATAACAACGCTATTTTATCTCTTAAGAAAGAATTAAGCACACTCGAGCCAGCACTAGAACGTGCTAATAAGGCATCAAACAAGCTCGTTAAAGACATTGCAGAGCTTGAGGATGCAACTTGTTACACTTGTGGTCAAGAGCTACACGCAGATAAAAAAGCAGAAATTGCAGGACGCAAAGATAAAGAATTAGACGATGCTACTGCATATGCACAAGAGATTGATGCTAAAGTAATCGATGTAATGAAAGCACTTGAAGAGATTGGTAACATCAACGGTAAGCCTACAACGTTTTATGATACTGCCAAAGAAGCTTATGATCATAGACAAAATGTTGATAGCTTAAAGCAAGCATTAGCTAACAAACAAGATGACACTGATCCGTATCAAACGCAGATTGACGAACTTAATGCAACTGCAATGCAAGAAATTAATTGGTCGGCAGTTAACGACTTAACAAGCTATAAAGAACATCAAGACTTCTTATTAAAACTATTAACAAACAAAGATAGTTTTATTCGTAAGAAGATTATTGATCAAAATTTAATGTATCTTAATAATAGACTTACATACTATCTTGATAAGTTAGGTTTACCGCATCAAGTTGTATTCCAAAATGACTTAGCTGTTGAGATTACACAGCTAGGACAAGACTTAGACTTTGATAACTTGTCACGAGGTGAACGCAACAGACTTATACTAGGCATGAGTTTTGCATTCCGTGATGTTTGGGAAAGTTTATATCAAAAGATTAATCTATTGTTTATTGATGAACTTATCGACAGCGGTATGGACACAGCAGGAGTTGAAAACTCTTTAAGTGTTCTTAAGAAGATGGGTAGAGAAGGTGACAAAAATGTTTATCTTATCTCTCACAAGGACGAACTAATCGGAAGAGTTAATCATGTTATGCGTGTTATTAAAGAAAATGGATTCACATCATACGAAAACGATATTGACATCATAGAATAATGGTTATATAATGTAATGATAGAAGACGACACACATGATAGGCTTGTAAAAGCATATATGGAATATTTTAAGGCTAATGATAAATTTGAGTCTAGAAATAGTGTCCGAACTCATAGAGAAACAAGAAAGTGGTTGAGAGAAATCCGCAATCTTGCTAAAGACAGAATGGACGAAATACATTTTAGGCATACAGATTCAAGGCAAACCAAAACAGACGACGAAGATTAGTAAATGTAGGTAAGTACCATATGCAATGGACCTACCAAGAAGAAACAATTGACAACATACCAGAAGAGTACGAAGGATTTGTTTATCTTATTACTAACACCATTACAGGTCAGAAATACATAGGCAAGAAACTAGCAAAATTTAAAACTACTAAGCCACCACTTAAAGGCAAGAAAAATAAAAGACGCGGCTACAAAGAAAGCGACTGGAGAGAATACTATGGATCCAGTGACAGACTGAACGCAGACGTAGCAGCACTAGGCTCAGATAAGTTTACAAGAGAAATACTATACCTATGTAAAGGTAGGGGCGAAATGTCCTACATAGAGGCAAGAGAGCAGTTTGATAGGCGAGTACTTGAAACAGATGATTACTACAATGGTATCATTAATGTTAGAGTAGGCGGATCAGACAAACTAAAACAGGCACTTCTAGAACATCACATACAGGCAAAACATTCCAACACTTAAGGTTGGCGGGCCAGTTTATAATACCGCTGTGGAAAAAGCTCTCGTATAGAAGCACACGTACATATTGATCGACTCCCCAGAGGGAGGAAGCCACCAAACAAATTGGGCTCACTGGTTGATATAGATTGCATTGTTGGCAGTCGAAAAACACAACATAGTTCATAAAAACCCTTTAGCACTAGGAACGAAGCGGGGGAATATTGTATACTATATTGTACATTAACTAGTTTAATGTATATTATATTGTACATAATGTCGACGGAGGATGGGAAAGGTCAGAGCCCATTGAACTTGTGTATAAAAAATTACCTCTTTCCAATGTCTTGGCTGTGCAGACTCACATGAAGTTTTCATTAAGACGACGGGGCTAGAAATAGTTCCGTCTGACTAAACAATCTACATGAAATTAAAACATTAATACATTCGTATTAATGCAATATAATCATATATTAATCATTCACTTATACGAAGTATGAATAGTTTGAGTGTTAACGAAAACTTGTTTCGTGTTAGCGAAACATATAAATATAAATATAATAAGTTAAGGAATAATCACTATGGTTGCAGTTCGTGAAATAATAAGAGAAGAATTTGAAGTCCGGTCCGGTGACATATTGGGGCCAAATGGCCAGATTCTCGGATACAACGTCATTGATACTAGTTTAGATCCTAGCGACAGTCGCTATATAGTAAAAACTTTTGATACTGCATCAGGAGCTCAGAATTACAACAATCAGATTAATAGTCAGCTAAAACTGGATCCTAAGTTTGATCCGCGAGTGCGTGTGGCTGTTGCTCCAGCAGCAGGTGATGCGCCTGCTCCAGCCGCAACTGATTCTAATAATAACGTAACTAGACGTCCGCCCATTGGTGATTGGGACCTCGATGACGACAGGATGGTTCGTTACGCTGTATTAAAACGTCGAGAAAGAACAACCCTAAGAAACACTGGCCAGATTGCAATTGGCGGTTTTAATTATACTCAAGCAGATTTTGACGCTATTGACATTCGGTGGAGAAATCGAGTAGGGCAACTCAAAATGAATGCCGACCTAGACGCCAAAGCAGCTAAAAAAGTTGCTGAGGCAAATAAAAGAACTCTTCAAGACACTACTCGCGGCACAAGGATGGTTAGGGCGTTTATTCCAAATTATCTAGGTGTATCATTAGCATTAGTATCTGTATTACGAAATGCACTAATAGAACTTCAACAAGAAGTGATAGATGGCACACTAACATCAACTGATTACAATAACAGGGTAGACAGTGCTGTAGGAATATGGTTTACTGGTACTGTGGTTGGGTATGCACTTCGAGTAGCTGCAGGTGCAGTTGATAATGTATTACTTAAGAATAGAATTGCAACCATACTTGGCCTAACTAGCCGACACCGAGGAAACTGGCCAAAATTCTTAGCGACAAGCGCAGCGAAGAACCTAGTATCTTATTGGGCTACGAGAGCGGTTTTGGATAATGAAACGGTTGCAAAACTCATTGCCGAAGCATTTAAAAATGCATACATAGATGATCAAAACGACCATTGGTTTAGTTTAGGATACGCTGCTTCTACTGCTAGGTCGTTAAATTCAACGATAGAAAGAGAATTTGATCAAAGGTTTGTTGATGCTTATCATTGGGCAAAAGGCGATGGAATAGTACCCACAGCAGTTGGGGAT
>Ga0209092_10000403_pt1 | contig 42051 bp, 37 predicted proteins | sample FraStrMetagenome_FD_187446 | JGI IMG/M metagenome (GOLD analysis project Ga0209092, IMG submission 187446) | Marine eukaryotic phytoplankton communities from Arctic Ocean - Fram Strait ARC3M Metagenome (SPAdes) (version 2) | ecosystem: Environmental > Aquatic > Marine > Oceanic | place: Fram...
TTTAAATTCCATTTCTTTTAAGTCAAAAATGTTATTTAAAATATGATAATTTTTAATGTAAATCAGTTCTCTAACCAGAAGTATTATGAAACTCACAAAATCTTCTGGAGTTTTTTTTATTTTTTTTACTAAAGAAATAATTTCTTCATTATCTTCATTGTATATAGCTTTATAAACTATTTCAGATAAGTTTTTCTTTTCCTTGAAGGAATGTGTTTGTGTAAAATGAATGTAATTTTTAAACCCAATGAATTTCGCTAGAATGTTTAAAGTGTTATTATTTGGTTTAACATTAGTTGAAACGCCAAAAAATCTACGAATAGTATTATAGCTTATTTGATGATCTATTGTTTCTTGAATCGCGTGCGCTAATAATTCCGCATCACCACGATTTTTAATCTTCTGTCCAAGCTTGAGTTCCAGCTCTTTTTTTAATAAATCTATCAATTTTTTTTAAGTGTATCAATTATGTATCAAAAATAACATTTATTTTTTATAAATTTGTTTTTAAGTTGTTTTTTTTTGATTTATAAGACGATGGATCATTGTTAAACCCAATCAACAAACAATTATTAATTAAATATTAGATAAATTTTGTTAACAACTAACTAACCAAATTAAATCTAATAAATTTTAATTTCTGAATTAATTCAGTTTTTTAAAAAATAAAACCTGCATTTAAGTGCAGGTTTTTGTTTTTGTAATACTTTTTCGATCAAACACGTTCTTTATTTAAAAGAGAAATAAACATAGTCGTTTCTAAAAAAAAACTATATTTGATAATACCATAACTTAGTAGGTTAAGTTCTGGTAAATTTGGGGCAAAAAGAGGTGAACATATGTTTACCTTTTTTTATGATATAAAAATCATATTTATTTGTTCATTTTGTACCTCCTAGAAACCTCTTCCCAGTTAATCACATTAAAGAAAGCATTTACATAGTCTGGCCTTCTATTTTGGTAATTCAAGTAGTATGCATGCTCCCAAACATCTAATCCTAGAATAGGGGTTCCTTTACACGCAACACCAGGCATTAAAGGATTATCTTGGTTTGGGGTGGAGCAAACTTCTAGTTTTCCGCCTTTATGAACACACAACCAAGCCCATCCTGATCCAAAACGTGTTTTGGCAGCAGTAGAAAATGTGTCTTTAAAATTTTCGAAACTTTCGAAAGAATTATTGATGGCATCTGCCAATTCACCAGTCGGTGTACCACCACCGTTTGGAGACATTATTTCCCAAAACAGACTATGATTAAAATATCCTCCGCCATTATTTCTGACAGATCCATTATTCATATCCAGATTTTCCAATATATCTTCTATTGATTTTCCTTCTAATTCTGTTCCATCAATTGCTCCATTTAGATTATTGGTATATCCCTGGTGGTGTTTTCCATGATGGATTTCCATAGTTTTCGAATCAATATTAGGCTCCAATGCGTTGTATTCGTATGGTAATTTAGGTAAGGTGTATGACATAATATGTTTTTTTTAATTTTTGTTAAATCAAAAGTATATAATTAAAAGCGCAATCTAAAAAACTAAAATAATTTCATTCTTATAACACTATAAGTTATTCTAATATTAAGAACAAAAAACAGTATTTTAGTTATATTAGCACAAAGTATATTTTTGATTAAGTCTCCTTCATTTTCTATCTACAGTGCAGCTGCGGGCAGTGGTAAAACTTTTACCTTGGTAAAAGAATATTTAAAAATCATTCTAAAAGCACCTAAGGAAGATTATTATAAACACCTTTTAGCGATTACCTTTACTAATAGAGCTGTAAAAGAAATGAAAGAGAGAATTGTTTCTAATCTTATTTCCTTTTCGAGTTCTTCAATTATTGAGAATCCTTCGGTAATGATTCTTCAAGTTATAAATGAAACAGAACTAAATTTAGTTTTTATTCAAAAAAAATCAAAAAAGGTCTTAAATTATTTATTGAATAATTACTCAAGCTTTAGTGTTGAAACTATTGATAGCTTTAATCATCGATTGATAAGAACCTTTGCAAGAGACTTAAAGTTATCAGGAAATTTTGAGGTTAGTTTGGATGTTGAAAAGCTACTAAATGAGGCTGTTGAATTATTAATTTCAAAAGCTGGAGAGCACAAAGAAATAACAAAAACAATTCTCCAATTCTCCCTCGAAAAAATAGATGAAGATAAATCTTGGGATATATCAAAAGAGGTAGCAGAAGTAGCAAAATTAATATTTAATGAAAATTCTATAACTCATTTAGAGGTTTTAAAATCTAAAAATTTAAGTGATTTTAAAAAATTCAAAAATAAATTACTTCACAAAAAAACATTTTTAGAAAAAAGTATTTTTAAAAGATCTTCTGAAGTATTAGAGAAGATTTTTTATGTGGGTTTAAAACAAGAAGATTTTTTAAGAAAGACCTTACCCAATCATTTTGAAAAGCTAACAAAAGGTAATTACAACGTATACGGCAATAAACTACTAGAAAATTTACAAAATGGAACTGCCCTATATAAAGCAAATGCAACAGAAAATGTGTCTTCAACTATTGTTGCCCTAACCCCTTTTTTATTAGAAAATTACACAAAAGTAAAATTTTCGGTCTTTCAGTATCAACTAGTATTAGAAATATTAAAAAAACTAACTCCTTTGTCAGTGATCAACTTAGTAAATAAAGAAATAGAATTTTTAAAAGAAGATCAAAATATTCTGCCAATTTCTGATTTTAATAGCATTATAAACGCTGAAATTAAAAACCAGCCCGCTCCATTTATTTATGAAAGGCTCGGAGAGTATTATCGGCATTTTTTTATTGATGAATTTCAAGATACATCGTTATTACAATGGAATAATTTAATTCCTTTAATAGAAAATGCTATTACACAACAATATCACGACGGGCAACAAGGAACTTTAATGTTAGTAGGTGACGTTAAGCAATCTATTTACCGTTGGAGAGGGGGTTTGCCTGAGCAATTCATGGATCTTATAAACGTCAAGAATCCATTTTATGTAGATAAACAGACAATCAATCTCCCTAGAAATTATAGGTCTAAAAAAGAAATTGTAGATTTTAATAATGAGTTTTTTACCTATGTTTCCAAAAAAATGGGTAGTTTAATACATCAAAATATATACAAAAATGGCAGTAAACAAATTAGCGAGCAGAGTGAAGGAGGCTATCTTAAAATTGAATTTTTAGATTTTAAAAATAAAAAAGAAGCAAATTTTATTTACTCAAAAAGAGTATTAGATACCGTTAAAGAGTTACTAAAAGAAGGTTATCTTGAAAAAGATATTTGTATTCTAACTAGAAAAAAAGCCGATGGAATTATTATTAGTACTCACCTTCAAGAAAACAATATAAATGTTATTTCTTCAGAAACATTACTATTAAAACAGTCTTCTAACGTTCTTTTTTTAGTTCATTGTCTTTATTTAAGCTTGTTTCAAAGTCATGAGGAAATAAAAATTAAGTGTCTAGATTTCTTATACGAGCGATCTTCAGGTTTTACTGATAAACACAGCTATTTTAATTCGTTAATAAAGGATGTTAACTTTGTTGATTATTTAAAAAAAGAGTTTAATTTTTCATTTGAAGAAATAAAACTAAAGCCACTTTTTGATAGTGTCGAATATATTTTAAAACGGTTTGGTTTAGAAAAAAATGCAGATGCTTACGTGGTTGGATTTATGGATATGGTTTTCGATTTTAGCTTAAAACCAAACTCAAGTAAATTAACTTTTTTAGAAGAATGGGAAATTAAAAAAGAAAAAGCAAGTATAGTAATTAGTGAACAAATTAATGGGGTGCAACAGATGACCATCCATAAATCGAAGGGACTTGAATTTCCCGTTGTTATTTTTCCTTATGCAGATTTAGATATTTATAAATTGAAAGAGAATAAAACCTGGTTTCCTTTAGACAATAAGGAATTTGGGTTCAAAGAAACACTAATTGATTGTGGAATCAATAAAATAGAAGAATTTGGAAAAGAAGGAAAAATAATCGCTCAAAAACAAAAAGAAACATTAGAACTTGATAATCTTAATTTACTTTATGTTACTCTTACTAGGGCTACGACACAATTGTATATTTTTTCAGGAAAACCATCTCCAACAAAAAATGATTTTATAAAGACATATAACCAATATTTTTACGAATTTTTGAAAGAAAAAATGCTTTTAGAACATGATAAATGGATATATGAGTTTGGGCAAAAATTAACAAATAGTGAAAACCACCATCATTTATTTTCAAACACTATTTCTCACACTCATCATTCATCGCTAATTCAAGATCTTGATTTAAGTATTTCCTCAAGAGATGCTTTTCTTTGGGGAACAAATGTTCAGGAGGCTTTAGACAGCGGAACATTAGTTCATGAGTATATGCAAAAAATATTAAGAGAAGAAGACTTGATGCTTGTTATTGATGATATTAAAGAAAGTACAACATTACCAAATAAAAATGAACTGATTAAGATGTTATCTCAGATTGTAAACCATCCAGATCTAAACCAACTTTTTACATCTTCAGAAAAAGTGGAAGTGGAAAGAAAAATAATAACATCTAAAGGAGCTGTTTTAATCCCTGATCGTTTAAATATTAATGAAGCCGGAGAAATAACAATAACTGATTATAAAACGGGGAAATATCAAAAAAAACATGAAGTCCAAATTAATAATTATGACATTGCATTACAAGAAATGGGGTACACAATATCAGAAAAATTATTGATCTATTGTTCTTCTAAAGAAATTGAGATAAAAAAGGTTTAATTTTGAAATTTTAAAAAATAATTATGTACGGTAAAATCCAAGAACATTTTTCCAATGAAATCAAAGAGATAAAAGACAATGGTCTTTTTAAAAAAGAAAGAATTATCACTTCACCACAAGGAGCGGTTATTAAGATTTCTTCAGGTGAAGAAGTAATAAATTTTTGTTCAAACAATTATTTAGGCTTATCAGATAATCCTGAAGTAATCCAAGCAGCAAAAGATGCTATGGATTCACATGGCTTTGGGATGTCATCAGTTCGATTTATTTGCGGAACTCAAGATATCCACAAAACATTAGAGCAAAGAATCGCCGATTTTTATCAAACAGAAGACACAATCCTTTATGCAGCTGCTTTTGATGCTAACGGTGGAGTTTTTGAGCCTTTGCTCACAAAAGAAGATGCAATAATTTCAGATTCCTTAAATCATGCATCCATTATTGATGGTGTAAGGCTGTGTAAAGCAGCAAGATATCGCTACAAAAATAGCGATATGAACGATTTAGAGCAGCAATTAATTGAAGCAAATAAAAATGGAGCAAGATTTAAATTAATTGTTACTGACGGGGTATTTTCTATGGACGGGATTGTAGCACCATTAGATAAAATATGTGAATTAGCTGAAAAGTATGATGCGTTGGTTATGATTGATGAATGTCATGCAACTGGATTTATTGGAAAAACCGGCCGTGGGACTTTAGAGGAAAAGAAAGTTTTAAATAAAATAGATATCATTACGGGTACGTTAGGAAAAGCTCTTGGTGGTGCAATGGGAGGCTACACTACAGGTAAAAAAGAAATTATAGAACTATTAAGGCAACGGTCTAGACCTTATTTATTTTCTAATTCTCTTGCTCCTGCTTTAGTTGGAGCATCTATCAAAGTTTTTGATTTAATCTCTAACGATACACAATTGAGGGATCAACTTGAAAATAATACAAATTATTTTAAAAAAGGCATGAAAAATGCCGGTTTTGAAATTGTTGAGGGTGATTCAGCGATTGTTCCTGTTATGCTATACGATGCAAAGTTATCTCAAACCATGGCAAATTTACTTTTAGACGAAGGAATATACGTTATAGGATTTTTTTATCCTGTGGTTCCAAAGGGCAAGGCGAGGATTAGAGTGCAGCTGTCTGCATCACACAATAAAGAACATTTAGACAAAGCAATTCGTGCATTTGTTAAAATTGGCAAAAAACTCAATGTAATTTAAGTCTAAAAAGAGTCTTTTTGGCAATAGAAACAAGCATTTTCTAAAAAATTTAATAGATTTATTTTTGTTAATAAATTTTAACAACTTACTTTTGCCTTTAATAACACTTAAAAAATTTAAACATTCAAAATATGAAACATCTAAACATTTTTTTAGTAGCAATACTCTTCATAGTAGGAGTAGGTGTGTCTAGTGCACAGGATAAAAATAATCCTTGGTCAATTGAAGTTGGTGTAAACGCAGTCGATTTTTTTCCAATTGAAAAAACTGATGACGGAAGATTTCCAGCGACAACAAAAGGTGGCATTTTTACCGAATACTTTAACGCAAATGATCATTGGAACATGATCCCTACACTTTCTGAGATAAAAATTGGAAAATATCTAGACAACGGATTTACATTTGCGATGGCTGGTTCTTTCAACAAGATATCTAGACTAGGTGATGAAAAAGTTAACGATTTATCATATATAGGGGTAGATGGTGAGATAAAATATAGTTTAAGAGAATTATTAAACGATTGTTGGTTTGCACCATACCTTGGTGTAGGTGGTGGTTACACGTGGGTTGACAACGTTGGCTTTGGAACTGCAAATGGGATCTTAGGGGTTGATTTTTGGGTTGCTGAAAATTTAGCATTATCGGCACAGTCAACGTATAAGCATTCATTTGAAGACAACTACGGAGCTACTCATTTTCAACACACTGTTGGTCTTAAATTCAAGTTCGGTGGTAAAGACACTGATGGAGATGGAATTTACGATTACGAAGATGAATGCCCGGAAACACCAGGCTTAGAAGAGTTTAACGGATGTCCTGACACAGATGGTGACGGTATAGAAGATAGAAACGATGAATGTCCAAATACTCCAGGACTTCCTGAATTTAACGGATGTCCAGATACTGATGGTGACGGTATACCAGATCATTTAGATGCTTGTCCAAATACAGCTGGTTTAGCTGAATATAATGGGTGTCCAGATACAGATGGTGATGGTGTTCCGGATAACGAAGACGAATGTCCTACAGTTGCCGGTCCAAAGGAAAACAATGGATGTCCTTGGCCAGACAGAGATGGCGATAGTGTTCCAGATAATGTAGATGAGTGTCCAGATGTAGCTGGTACTGTTGCTAACAACGGTTGTCCAGAAGTTTCAGAGGCGATAAGAAAAGCTTTGAGTTCTTACGCCAAAACAATTTTATTTGACACTGGAAAGTCTACAATAAAAGTTATTTCAGCTGGTGTATTAAACGATATATTTGGTATAATGGAAGAATATCCAAATGCTAGATTCTTAGTTGAAGGCCACACAGATAACACAGGTAGCGAAGGGTTCAATATGACACTCTCAAAAAGTAGAGCTAATTCAGTTGTAGATTACCTTACTGAAAAAGGAGTTGACGCCGGAAGATTGGATTCTACTGGTTATGGAGAACAAAATCCACTTGATTCTAACAAAACAAATGAAGGTAGAGCTAACAACAGAAGAGTTGAAATTAGCCATATTAAATAATATTTAATATTATATTTATAAAAAAAACGTCTCGACTTGTCGAGACGTTTTTTATTTTTATATGATGATTACATTCTTAGAAGAGACGCTCAATAAAATAAAAGAGGAAACCTCTGATATTTCTAAACTCACAATTATCCTTCCAAGTAAAAGAGCCTGTGGGTTTTTACTAAATCATCTAAAATCATCTCATAACGAAACAATTTTTTCTCCTAAAATTATTAGTATTGAGGAGTTTATTCAAGAGATTTCTGGTCTAGAGATTATTGACAATACTGATCTTTTATTTGAGAGCTACAAAGCTTATCTTAAGGTAGTTTCAAATCAAGAAAAAGATAGTTTTGAAGTTTATTCAACATGGGCAAATACCCTTCTAAACGACTTTAGTGAGATAGATAGACACTTAGTCCCAACCAGTTCATTTTTTAATTATTTGAGTAAAATTAAAAATATTAATTATTGGGATACACAAAATGAGCCAACCGAATTGATAAAAAACTATTTAAAATTTTGGAATAGTTTACCTTCCTTCTACAATTTACTTAAAACAGAATTACTACATAAAAATCAAGGATACCAGGGTATTGTTTATCGAGAGGCCGCCGAAAACATAGAGCATTATAAATTAAACAAGACAAACAAACCTCATATTTTTATTGGATTTAACGCACTTAACAATGCAGAACAGATAATAATTCAAGAATTTCTTGAAGATAAGCACACTAGAATTTATTGGGATATTGATCAATATTTTTACGACAGTAAAATTCATAATAGTTCTTACTTTATAAGACAGTACCTATCAAGGTGGAATTTTTATAAAACAAATTCGGCAGCTTATATCTCTAATAATTATTGTTCAGATAAGAAAATAGATATTATTGAAGCACAAAAACATATAAGTCAAGTAAAGTATATAGGAGATTTACTTTCTAAACTGCCTGCTTCAGAATTAAACCAAACTGCTATAATTCTTGCAGACGAAAATTTATTAATACCACTACTTCATTCTATTCCAGAAAACGTTGATAAAGTTAATATCACGATGGGAGTTAACCTTAAACAATTTCCAATAACAGGTTTTTTTAATTTACTAATTACGCTCCATAATTCTAATAATTCTCTATACTACTTTAAAGATATTATTGCGATATTAAACCATCCAGTTACCACTAAAATCTATCCTGATTATTCAAATATTATTGAAAAAATTACAGTAAATAATTTGACATATTTAACATTTGAGAAGCTAATATCTTTATCATCTGATAAAGATCGTCGTGTTATTAATATCCTTTTTGCTACTTGGAATAATAATAGTAATAAAGGGCTATCTGTGTGTCTAGAAATTATCGATTTTATAAAAAATACCAAAGCGTTATTTATTGAGAGAGCAGCACTTTATCAAATATTTAATGTCTTTAAAAAAATAGAAGATCTTAATTATAAATTTGCACATTTTAAAAGTATCAAAACATTTCAAAAGATTTTTTTAGATATCATAAATACAACAACTGTAGATTATCAAGGCGATGCCTATAACGGACTTCAAATTATGGGAGTTCTTGAGACCAGAGTTTTGGATTTTAAAAATATAGTAATAGCTTCTTTAAATGAAGGGACTTTACCATCGGGTAAATCTAATAACTCTTTTATAACATATGATTTAAAAAAAGAATACAAGCTCCCAACCTATTCAGAAAAAGATGCTATTTACACGTATCATTTCTTCAGATTGTTGCACAGAGCTGAAAACGTAACTTTACTTTATAATAACTTCTCGGAGGGTCTAAGTGGCGGAGAAAAAAGTAGATTTATTTCTCAAATAGAATTTGAAAAAAATCCAAGACATAAAATTACTAAAAAGATAATAAGCCCTAATATTAAGGCCTGTAGGATAGAATTACAGAGCATAAATAAAACCGACGATGTAATTCAAAAAATTAAAAATATTGCTAAAGAAGGGTTTTCACCCTCTGCTTTAACATCCTACATTAGGAATCCAATAGATTTTTATCTTCAAAAAGTATTGGAAATTAATCAAACCAAAACGGTAGAAGAAATAGTAGCTACAAATACTTTAGGAACTATAGTTCACGACACATTAGAGAGTTTTTATAAGCCGCTGGAAGGAGAAAAATTAAAATTAGATACTTTGGAGGCTATGAAAATTAAAATCGATTCAGAGGTCGAAAAACAATTTAAAAAAACCTACAAAGAAGGAACTTATAATAAAGGTAAAAACCTAATCATATTCGAAGTTGCAAAATATTTTATTTTAAATTTTATTAATTATGAAATAGATGATATAAAAAATGGGAATGAAATTAAAATATTAAATATTGAAAGTAGATTAGTATCTGATTTCCCAGTTAATGACATTGACGTTGATACAAAGATTAAAGGAAAAGTAGATCGTATTGATGAGTACAACGGGACCCTAAGAATTATAGATTATAAAACAGGTATTGTTGAGCCACGTGATTTAGAGATTGGTGATTGGGGAGATTTAACTTTAGATTATAAATACAGTAAGGTTATTCAGGTGCTTTCATATGCTTTCATGGCAAACAAAACAGCTAGCTATGAAAATATTGAAGCTGGGATAATCTCTTTCAAAAGATTAAAAAAAGGATTTATAAAATTTACTCAAAAAGGAAAGCCTAAACAAACTAATATTACTCAGGAGATTCTTGATAAATATACCATTGAATTAAAAAAATTAATCCTTGAGATTAGCAATAAAGAAATTCCATTTAAAGAAAAAGATGTTGAGTAGATGACTATAAAAAATTTAATTTTAGAGAGAAAAAATAAAAAACCTATTGTTTATGATGTTTTTTACAAGGAATCCAACACTCCAAAACCTATAATTATTTTTTGCCACGGCTATAAAGGTTACAAAGATTGGGGGGCATGGAATTTAGTAGCTAAACAGTTTTTGGAAGAAGGTTTTTTCTTTATAAAATTTAATTTTTCTTATAATGGCGGTACAATTGAAAATCCAATTGATTTCAATGATCTCGAGGCTTTTGCAAATAATAACTTTAGTAAGGAGCTAGAAGATCTAGATGCAGTTATTGATTTAATTAGTTTAAATCCTAATTTTAGTAAGGAGCTAGATTCCACTAATATATCTTTGATTGCACACAGTAGAGGTGCTGGCATTATTCTAATTAAAGCATCTGAGGATAGTCGAGTAAAAAGCGTAGTTACTTGGGGGGGGGTTAGTGATTTTAAATCAAGGTTTCTTATAGGCTCTGATCATTTTAATAATTGGAAAGAAAAAGGAATTACGTTTATAGAAAATTCAAGAACAAAACAACAGATGCCTCATTATTTCCAATTTTTTGAAGATTTTGTGAATAACGAAGAACGCCTTACCATTAAACTTGCAGTTAAAAAGATAAAAATCCCAATGCTAATAATTCATGGCGAAGCAGACACTACTGTAATGGAAAAAGAAGCTAGACTTTTACATCAATGGAATCCACTTAGTGAATTAAAAGTACTTGAAAAAGCAGATCATTCTTTTGGCACAAGACACCCCTGGAAAGGCAAAAATCTGCCTAAAGATTTAAAAAAAGTAGTTGAAAGTTCTATTTCTTTTCTAAATAAATTAACTCTGTGATCGCCCCTTAAGTCTGACTTCTATTTTCTTTTTTATAACTGTAAGGCGCTTCATTAAATCCATAAGTTCAGGATCTTTATTTTCTTTATAGATTTCATTTACACCTAATATAAGTGCTTTTACCTCTCTAGAAGCAACTATTCTATCACTCGTGGTTTGAAAAGAAAGTTTTCTGGTTTCAAACTCTAAGGCTTTATCTATAATTTCCATAAGGTATTATTTTGTATTATACCGTAAATATATTTATATAAATGAATTAACCAATAATTTATTAAAAAAATTTTGATAGAGTTTTTTTAAAATAAGAAGCTTTTTGTGGAGACTAAGTTTGTTTCCTATATTATTGCAACTAATTTAATAAATTTGAGAAAATAAAGTGATTAAATGATTCGATTAGCTAAAGAGACCGAATTACTTGAAATAATATCAATAACTAAGGCTTGTACAGCACATATGATTGATCAAGGTATCTATCAATGGAATGATGATTATCCTTCAAAAAAAACCTTTATTAAAGACATAAATAGAAAAGAGCTTTTTGTTTTGAAAATCAATAGTAAACCAATAGGCTGTATGGTATTAACGCCTGTTATGGACCAAGAATATGAATCTATTAATTGGATTACGAAGAATAATAATAGTTTGTATATACACAGATTAGCAATACACCCAATAAAACAAGGAAAAGGATATGCTCAAAAAATGATGGACTTTGCTGAAAATTTTGCTATAAGGAATAACTATAATTCTATAAGATTAGACACTTTTAGTAAAAATATTAAAAATCAAAAGTTTTATGAGATTCGGGGCTTTAAAAGGCTAGGAAATATTTATTTTCCAAAACAAAGTGAATTTCCTTTTTACTGTTATGAATGGTTATGCAAAAAATAGATATTTCATTTAAAAGAATTCAGCAGTTAGCTTTGCCGGCTATTGTTGCAGGAATTGCGGAACCTATATTATCTTCTACTGACGCAGCTGTTGTAGGAAATATTTCAGAATTTGGGACAGAATCACTTGCAGCAGTTGGAATCGTAGGATCGTTTCTTTCTACTATTATTTGGGTTTTAGCTCAAACAAGAAGTGCTATTTCGGCCATAATTTCTCAAAATTTAGGTGCAGGAAACCTAAAAAGGCTCAGATTTTTCCCAGCACAAGCGATATTATTTAACGTATTATTAAGTTTCATACTCTTATTTTCTACTTATTTTTTTATTGAGGAAATTTTTATTTTTCTAAAAGCAGATGGAAAAATATTAACCTTCAGCAAAGACTATTACTATATTCGAATTTGGGGCTTTCCTTTAACCTTATTTACATTTGCTATTTTCGGAATATTTAGAGGACTTCAAAATACATTTTGGCCAATGATCATTGCGTCTCTTGGAGCAATTATAAATATAGTTTTAGATATTATTTTAGTTTATGGAGTTGACAATTTTATAGACCCAATGGGGGTAAAAGGAGCTGCTTGGGCAAGTTTAATCGCCCAATTAATAATGGCAATTTTATCATTATCTCTCCTACTCTATAAAACCAACGTTTCCTTAAGGTTAAAGCGTGTATTACATCCAGAATTAAAACGACTAGTAACTATGAGTTTTAATTTATTTATACGATCAATAGCGCTTAATATAGCTTTATTATTGGCTATACGTGAGGCAACATCTTTAGGTAAAGAGTATATAGCTGCTCATACGATAGCAATTAATTTATGGTTATTTTCGGCATTTTTTATAGACGGATATGGCGCTGCAGGAAATATTCTTGGTGGTCGATTATTGGGGGCTAAAATGTATCAGGACCTATGGACACTGACCAAACGTGTTAATATTTACAACTTAATTGTTAGTTTATTATTAGTTATAGTAGGAGTACTATTTTACAATCATTTAGGTTTAATATTTACTAAAGACACCCTGGTTTTGACGACTTTTTACAGTATTTTCTTTATTGTATTAATTTCTCAACCGTTTAACGCTTTAGGGTTTACCTTAGATGCAATATTTAAAGGTCTAGGCGAAATGAAATACCTTCGAAATATATTAGTTGCTGCTACTTTTTTTGGATTTATACCCACACTATTAATAGGAAATTATTTAGATTTAAAATTAAAAGGAATATGGGTTGCGCTGGTTGTTTGGATTGCTTTTAGAGCTATTGCTTTAATTTATAAATTTAAAGTAAAATATTATCCATTAGCAAAAAGTGAATAAGTTAATTATGAATAAATTCTTATCATTAAAATAGTATCTTTACTCTTTATTTTTTAATATATGAGTAGCACTATCAGAATTACGAAACAATTTACTTTTGAAGCAGGACATGCTTTATATGGCTATGATGGGAAATGTAAGAATCTACATGGTCACAGTTATAAACTTTACGTAACAGTCACAGGTAAACCTATCTCAGAAACAAATCATGTTAAACTAGGTATGGTAATAGATTTTGGTGATCTAAAAAAAATAGTGAAAGACAAAATAGTAAATATATTCGATCATGCCACAGTATTCAATAAGAATACTCCTCATATTGAATTAGCAAAAGAATTAAAAGACAGAGAGCATAATGTTATATTAGTCGATTATCAACCTACAACTGAAATGATGATAATTGATTTTGCTAATATTATTATGTCCGAATTACCATTACATATTCAACTGCATTCTTTGAAGCTACAAGAAACAGACAGTAGTTACGCCGAGTGGTTTGCATCTGATAATTCTTAATTACATTCGTTATATTTAACCCATGCAAATTCCAAAAGGAAAAAAAATATATTTTTCAAGTGATAATCATTTAGGAGCTCCTACTAACGAAGTGAGCTTGCCACGTGAAAAAAAGTTTGTAAAGTGGTTAGATGAAATAAAAAAAGATGCAGCAGCTATTTTTTTATTGGGAGATCTATTTGATTTTTGGTTTGAATACAAAACGGTAGTGCCAAAAGGATTTGTAAGAACCCTAGGGAAACTTGCCGAAATTTCTGATAGCGGAATACCTATTTATTTTTTTGTGGGGAATCATGACCTTTGGATGAATGATTATTTTGAAAAAGAATTAAATATTCCAACTTACCGTGATACAAAAGAATTTTCTTTTAACGGGAAGTCCTTTTTAATTGGTCATGGAGACGGGAAAGGCCCTTACGATAAGGGCTACAAAAGAATGAAAAAAATATTTATGTATCCATTTTCAAAATGGATTTATCGTTGGTTGCATCCAGACATAGGCGTTAGAATAGCTCAGTATTTATCAGTGAAAAATAAACTAATATCTGGAACTGAAGACAAAAAATATCTGGGAGATAATAATGAATGGTTAGCCTTATACGCTAAAAGAAAATTAGAAACGAAACACTTTGATTATTTTATATTTGGCCACAGACATTTGCCTATGGAAATTAAAGTTAGCGATAGTTCTACTTATTATAATTTAGGCGATTGGATAAATCATTACACTTATGGTGTATTTGACGGATCAGATTTTTACCTCAAAAAATATTAAATGATAGAAAATCAATATTATAATCTTTCTGAAATGCCGTGGATTCTTATTCCGGGATTATAACTTCTTCGTTATTAAATCGTTTCTTCAGTAACAAGAATAGTTACTAATTATCAAATTTAATTTTTACTAATTTATTAATTTATGAAAAACATCATTGTTTTAGGAGCTGGCATGGTAGGAAGTGCTATCGCAATTGACCTTTCAAAAACACACAACGTAAGCCTTACAGATTTAAACCAAGATGCCTTAATAAAAGCTTCTCAAAAATGCAGTAACCTTGAAACCTTTTTACTAGACGTTACCAAGAAATTGATACTACAAAAAACCATTAAGGATTTTGATTTAGTAGTTTGTGCTGTCCCAGGATTCCTGGGGTTTGAAACCCTCAAGTCAATTATTGAAGCTGAGATGAATGTTGTTGACATATCCTTCTTTTCAGAAAACTCATTAGAATTAGACGCATTAGCAAAAGAAAAAAACATAACAGCTATTGTAGATTGTGGTGTCGCTCCAGGTATGGATAATATTATTTTAGGGCATTATAATGAGAAAATGAAGCTTACGGATTTTGAATGTTTAGTAGGGGGACTACCCAAAGTAAAAAAATGGCCCTTTTGTTATAAGGCTCCATTTTCTCCGGTAGACGTTATTGAGGAATATACTCGTCCAGCGCGATATATTGAGAATGGAGAAATGATTACTAGAGAAGCGCTAACAGATTGTGAATATATAGAATTTCAAGGCGTTGGTACCTTAGAGTCATTTAACTCAGACGGCTTGCGATCTATAATACTTACTATGCCTCATATTAAAAATATGAAAGAGAAAACCTTGAGATATCCTGGACACGTAGAATATGTTCAGGTATTGAAGCAAAGTGGTTTTTTTGACACTACCGAAATAGAGATTAATGGTAATAAAGTGTCACCATTAGATGTGACAAGTAAAGTATTATTTAATGAATGGAAGTTAGGTGATACCGAGGAAGAAATTACGGTGATGCGAATAACGCTAAAAGGAGAGAATTTAGCAGGAAAAACTGAAGAGGTTGTCTACACATTACACGATCAATATTGTAGAGAAACAAATACTTCTTCAATGGCACGTACAACAGGTTATACCGCTGCAGCTGCAGCTAATATTCTTTTAGAAAACAAGTTTTCAGAGAAAGGAGTTTTTCCTCCAGAATTAATTGGTAAACATGAAGTTTGTTTTTATTATTTTCTTAGTTACTTAGAACAAAGAAATATAATTTATCAAAAAAAGTCTAAAATACTTGAATAGTTTTTTATCAAAAAATTCCAGTTCAAGCTATTTACTATTTATATTTGAGTAATGAATAAAGCCTTATTACTTAATGTTAAAAATTTATCTATTTCTTTTGGTAACACAAAAAATAGTGTTGAGGCAGTGCATTCTATTTCTTTTCATATTAACAGAAATGAAATACTTGGCGTTGTAGGGGAGTCTGGCTCGGGAAAGTCAGTGACTGCGATGACAATTTTAGGTCTATTATCGAAAAAAGAATCTTTAGTAAGTGGCGAATTGCTATTTGAGGGGCAAGATTTATTGAAGCAAACCAATGAACATATAAGAAAGGTAAGAGGAAGCAAAATTGCTATGATATTTCAGGAGCCAATGACTGCATTGAACCCTTCTATGACCAGTGGAGAACAAGTTTCAGAGATTATTAGATTACACTTAAAACAGCCTAAATCAAAAATAAAAAAAGAAGTTATTTCATTATTCAAGAAAGTAAAACTTCCACGTCCTGACGAGATTTACAATAGCTATCCACATCAAATAAGTGGAGGGCAAATGCAACGAGTAATGATAGCTATGGCGATAGCTTGTAAACCAAAATTATTGATTGCTGACGAACCTACAACCGCTCTTGACGTAACGGTTCAAAAAGAAATTATATCTCTTCTAAAAGAAATTCAAAAAGAGACAAAAATGAGTTTACTTTTTATATCTCATGATTTAGGCTTGGTTTCACAAATTGCTGATCGAACACTAGTTATGTATCAAGGCAATATTGTTGAAGAAGGTACTGTTCACGAAATCTTTAAAGCTCCTAAAAAAACATATACAAAAGCTTTAATGTCTTCTCGACCAGGATTGAAAGGGAGATTGAAAGTGCTGCCAACAATTAGCTCATTAGCTAAAAAAGAGTTTAACCCTATTGAAATAACGCCACAGGAAAGAGCATTTAAACATAAATATATATATACCAAAACACCTATTTTAGAAATTTTAAACATAAAAAAAGAATATTATTCGGATGCTGGATTTTTAAATAAAAAGAAAATAGTTAAAGCCGTTGACGATATAAGTTTTAAAGTTTTTGAAGGAGAAACCTTAGGATTAGTTGGAGAATCTGGATGTGGAAAATCAACATTAGGTAGGGTTATTTTACAACTGGATAAATCAACAAGCGGAAGTATTAAATACAAGGACAAAGAGCTCACGACTTTATCGTCCAACGAATTGAGAAAACTTAGAAAAGATATTCAGCTGATTTTTCAAGACCCTTATTCATCACTTAATCCGAGGATGTTAATAGGAGAAACAATCATGGAACCTATGCAAGTTCATCAAATAGGGAAAAATGATCGAGAAAGAAAAAATAAGGTTATTAGTATTTTAAAAAGTGTAGAGTTGGATGCCAGTTTTTTTAACAGATATCCACATGAATTATCTGGAGGGCAGAGACAACGAGTTGGTATTGCAAGAACCATTGCTATGGAACCAAAGCTGATTGTATGTGATGAATCTGTATCTGCTTTAGACATCTCTGTTCAAGCTCAAGTACTTAATTTATTAAACGAGTTAAAAGAAGATTATGGATTCACTTACATTTTTATATCACATGATTTAGCTGTTGTTAAGTTTATGGCGGATCAACTGTTAGTTATGAAAGATGGAAAAATTGAGGAAATTGGCGACGCTGACGAAATTTATGCAAACCCTAACAAAGAATATACTCAAAAATTAATTAATGCCATCCCAAAGGGAATTTGAGGTTTGCTTTTACAATGAAAAAGATTATCGAAACAAATTGATTGATTTTACGAGAATTTGAGATCAACGATTCAGAATTTTTTTTTAAATTTAGATACTGAAATATTCGTATACCACAGAATTAGGAAAAATGACTACATAAAAAAAATTAGTTTTTAATCCATTTAGAGGTATAGGAAGCAATCTTATTACTAATATTTATAAAATAAATACCTTTAGATATTCCTGAAACATCAATAACTGTATTTGAAATAAAATCGGAGGTGTACACAACAGCACCTGTTATAGATATTATCGTTAGGTTATACGTTTCTGAATCATTTAATGCTTTTAAAGAAACAAAATCATTTGATGGATTAGGATAAACAGAAAAAGGGAAGTCATTATAAAACTCAGTTAAACCAAGAGACTCACAATCACTACTTTCGTCAAACAAAATCTGTAATTCTGTAATCGGCTCTATTTGATCATTACTTCCAGTTCTAACAGATAATAAAAAAGAAGGATCTCCAAATGTATCTGAAGGTTGTGCAACTTTTACAAAAGCAAACAAAGATGAAGTTCCATTATTTGTACAACGAAAATCAGCACCAACAATATTAGCACCTTGTAATGCCCCCATTAATTTACACGCAAGATCACCTTCGGTATTTAAAAACCCAGCTTCCATACCATTCAATACTTCTTCTCCTAATAAAATATTTCCTTGGATAGAATAATTTGGTCCTGTAATGTCATTTTTATAGTCATCAGTAGCAATACCTGTATAAGCGGCTGTTTCAATATTCTCTCCAACTTTACCAACAATTCCATACTGCCTAAATTGAGGTTGATTTTGAACATCGTTATTAATTAACCATTCAATTATTTCACTTGGCGTATATCCTTCGTTCATTCTCGCCCTTGCGTTTGCTTGATTTGCAGGGATATAATATGCTTGTGTGTTTATAGCCCCAAGACCAGGAAATAATTCTCCTAAAAAATCATCTGTTGGAAGATTGTTAGCATCTAAGTCAACACAAGAAGCTCCAGCACTACCGACCTCTCCTGTAATCGGATCCATGGCTACTATTGAAAACGTATCTTGACTAATACCATTTATAATACCTATGATCATAAATATTATACTTAAGGTAATATTTCTCATATCTATTTTTTTAAAACTTTATTTCCGGAATAGTTCCCTCGATGATTAGGTCTCCTTCTGTAGCTTTTTTAATTTCTTCGATACTCACACCAGGTGCTCTTTCTAAAAGCTTGAACGAATTATTGACAATTTCTAGTACTGCAAGATTACTTACTATCTTTTTTACACAGCTAACGCCTGTCAAGGGCAAGCTACATTTTTTTAATAATTTAGAATCGCCAGTTCTGTTTGTATGCGTCATTGCTACAATAATATTTTCTGCAGAAGCAACTAAGTCCATAGCTCCTCCCATTCCTTTTACCATTTTTCCGGGAATTTTCCAATTAGCGATATCGCCATTTTGAGATACTTCCATCGCACCAAGAATCGTTAAGTCAACATGTTGTCCTCTAATCATTGAAAAACTCATAGCTGAATCAAAAAAAGAAGCTCCAGGCAATGTCGTGATAGTTTGTTTACCTGCATTAATTAAATCTGGGTCTTCATCACCTTCAAAAGGGAAAGGCCCCATTCCCAATACACCATTTTCGCTTTGAAAATCTACTTCGATATCTTTTCTCACAAAATTTGCCACTAAAGTCGGAATGCCTATTCCTAAATTTACGTAGTAACCGTCCTTAACCTCCTTTGCTATTCTTTGAGCTATTTGCTCTTTACTTAATGCCATTAATTTCGCTTTCTTACCGTTAATTGTTCAACTCGTTTTTCATAGTTATTTCCTTGAAATATTCTTTGGATAAAAATTCCAGGGATATGAATTTGGTTAGGATCAAGAGATCCAACAGGAACCAACTCTTCCACTTCAGCAACTGTAATTTTTGCGGCCCCACACATATTTGGGTTAAAGTTACGCGCACTGCCTTTAAAAATTAAATTACCAGCAGCGTCCCCTTTCCAAGCTTTTACAAATGCGAAATCAGCGTTAAAAGCGTGTTCTAAAAGGTGCATTTTCCCATTAAAATCTCTACTTTCTTTGTCCTGCGCGACTTCAGTACCATAGCCTGCGGGAGTATAAAAAGCAGGAATTCCACTTTGGGCAGCTCTACAACGTTGAGCCAAAGTACCTTGAGGAATTAATTCAACGTCTAATTCTCCACTTAGCATTTGCCGCTCAAACTCCGCATTTTCACCAACATAAGACGAAATCATTTTTCGAATTTGTTTTTTTTGGAGTAATAATCCTAAACCAAACTCGTCCACTCCTGCATTATTAGATATGCAAGTAACATCTTTTACATTTAATCGTACCAGTTCTGCAATAGCGTTTTCTGGAATTCCGCTTAAACCAAATCCTCCTAACATAAATGTCATTGCATCTTTTACACCTTGACAAGCTATTTGAACATTAGGAACAGTTTTATTAATCATAGTTATACTTTTATTTTTTATATCTTTTTGAGTTAGATTGTAATAACAAGTAAGGAATTCCAGTTGCCATAGCGGTCCAAAAAGCATAATTCACTAAATTATCATTTTCAGTTAAGTCTCCAACAAAATCTCCTAATATTATGATGAAAGCCATTCCGAACATAACATTTTTGAAAACAGTAGCGATTCCTTCAATATCATATTTTTCTTTTTCTTCTTTTGACATGGTGTTGTAACCAGCTATCAGGAAATACATTTTCCCATATTTTATCAAAACTCCAAAAAAAACAAATAAAATGGCAGTTATTAACATATTTTTTAAATTACTAAAACCCTTGTTTGCCTTAAGTTAAAACTCATCTGGATATTCGTTTTCTATTACTTGTTGATTTTCTTTCCATTTTTCACAGTCCGTCTCGATGGAAAGAACCTCTGGAACCGAAAAGTCTTCTTTTGAAATTCTCAGCGTTTCATTTTTATAGCAATCGATCATGTAATTTGCCCAAATGGGTAGTGCCATGGAAGCTCCTTGGCCATAGGCAATTGTAGAAAAATGGGTGGAGCGATCTTCGCCTCCTACCCATACTCCAGTTGCTAAGTTTGGAACAACCCCCATGAACCATCCATCACTCTGATTTTGTGTTGTTCCTGTTTTTCCTGCAATAGAATTTGTAAACTTCCAAGGATATCCTGTAATAATATCTTTATAAACGGGAAGGTTCGATGCCCAGTCTGATCTTAATCGTTGACCAGATCCTGATTGCGTAACACCTTCCATTAAACTAATAGTGACATAGGCTGCTTCTTCACTAAGGACATCTCTAGTTTCTGGAACATGTTGATATAAAACAGTGCCGTTTTTATCTTCAATTCTAGTAATTAATGAAGGCTTAATATAAACTCCTTTGTTAGCAAATGTACTGTATGCCCCTACCATTTCATATAAAGAGACATCAGGAGTCCCCAATGCAATAGAGGGAACTTCTAATATATTTTTTGTATTAACTCCCATTTTCCCAACTAAATCTAGTACAGGTTTTGGCCCAACTCTGTCAATAAGTCTTGCGGTAACCGTGTTAACAGATTGAGCCAAAGCAGCTTTTAAAGTTAACATTCCTCCATATTTGTCACTTGAATTTTTTGGAGTCCAAGGCTCATTTAAGCCATATTTTCCAACTTCAATTGTATGCAAAGTGTTGGGTAAGGTGTCACAAGGTGACATATGCATTTGATCAATTACGGTTGCATATACAAAGGGTTTAAAAGTAGAACCAATCTGACGTTTTCCTTTTCTAACCATGTCATATTTAAAATATTTATAATTGATTCCCCCTACCCAAGCTTTTACTTCGCCTGTTTGAGGTGTCATAGACATTAATGAGGCTTGAAGAATTGACTTGTGATACCTTATAGAATCCACGGGAGTCATCAAAGTATCTATATCACCACTCCAAGCAAAAATCCGCATATTAGTTTTTTTATAAAAACTTGCCTTAATTTCTTTTTCAGATTTTCCAAGCTTTTTCATTTTTCTCCATCGATCACTTCTTTTCATGGCAGATTTTAGAATAAAATCAACTTCTTCATTTGTGACTTCTCTAAATGGGGCTAAGTCATTGTTTCTGTTTTGTTTGTCAAATTCGTTTTGAAGATTTTGCATATGGCTGTCAACAGCACTCTCAGCATATCTTTGCATTTTAGAATCAATTGTGGTATAGATTTTTAATCCATCACTATAAATATTGTATTCTGTGCCATCTGCTTTTAATTTTTTTTTACTCCAATCATGCATGAAATTTCGAGTGTACTCTCTGAAGTAGGTAGCAATTCCCTTATCATGCCCTTGGGGAGTAAATTTGATTTCTAATTCAGTATTTTGAATAGAATCTCTAATATTCTCTGAGATAAATTTATATTTTGCCATTTGACTTAAAACAACATTTCTTCTGTTTTTTACCCCTACTGGATTACGAACAGGATTATATAACGATGAATTTTTAAACATTCCTACAAGAATTGCAGACTCTGAGATGGTAAGATCTCTTGGAGCCTTATCAAAATAAATATGAGCAGCAGATTCGATCCCTATCGCTTGATTTAAAAAATCATATTCATTAAAATACATTGTAATAATCTCTTCCTTAGTGTAGCGTTCTTCAAGCCTAATCGCGATCACCCACTCTTTAGATTTTTGAAGAATTCTTGCCATTATGTTTTTTGAAGCATTTTCAGTAAAAAATAATTTTGCTAATTGTTGTGTAATTGTACTAGCTCCCCCTCTATTTCCAAGAAAAGCAATCGCTCTTAAGGTTCCTCTTGCATCAATTCCAGAATGATTATAAAAACGAACATCTTCAGTTGCAATAAGCGCATTTATAAGATGCTCAGGCAACTCTTTAAAGTTCACAGGAGTTCTATTTTCTTTATAAAATTTTCCTATGGTTGTACCGTCGATAGTGACTATTTCAGTAGCAAGATTTTTTTCGGGATTTTCTAAACTTGTTTCATCTGGTAATTTTCCAAAAAATCCCCAAGAAGCCAGAAGAAATACAAAAAAAATAACAAAAAGTCCAATACCAAAAAATCCCCAAAACATTTTAATATTTCTATATTGAGTTTTTGGTTTTCTTTTCTTTTTTATTGTTTTACGCTTAGCCATAAATTATTTGAATGTTTTTTCCTCAACACTAAATCCTACATCAATAATCCCATCAAGATTTTTAACGCCTGTAACTTCGCCGTTATTGCGCATGGCATGAGATATACTAACTTTATAAGTTCCTTTTTCTATGAAAGTAACATTTTCTTTATACCACAACTTATTTTCCTTTACATCACCTATTCCATTTCCCAACCAAGTTCCGTCAGGCTTTGCCATTTTGTACTCCAATGTATCTGTAACTATTTTACCGTATGGAAAATTCATCGCAACAATTAGATGTAAATTATTAAATTTATAATCGTTGGTGTTCCTTAGATTTATAAATAAATCATAACCTTTCAAACTATCTAACTCTGGTAAATTAAACGTTATAATCTCTTGTTTTTTCCAAACTCCTGACAACTCTTTATTCATACTAATTAAAGTTTTTGAGTCGCATGAAAAAATCAGGATTAGAAAAAATGAAAAGGCAAAAAGTTTAGACATTCTTTTTGATTTTTTTATTTCGGTGGGTATTTTTATTTCTGGCTTTATTTTTATTATTCCTTTTTCTATTATTTTTAGATTTTGGTTTATCAAAGCGAGTAAGACTGTCTTGACCAACAACATTCTCAAATATTTTTGTTTCAGAAATATGCTCCTCTACAACAAACTCTTCCAAGCTTGAAACTTTAATGCCTTTCTTGTTTAGCGCAATAACCTCATTGGCATTATCAACACTAATCTTATGCCAATTCATACCCTGTTTTTCATAACCGTACCAGAGAAATCTTTTAAAAATGTCTGTTTTATGACAAATAGCAGTTCCCTTTTCAGTTATTAATTTAATATCACTTTTAGGAATATCTTTTAGGGCATCTAGATAGGTATCTAGCTCATAATTTAGACAGCATTTTAGTTTTCCGCATTGACCTGCTAATTTTTGAGGATTTAAAGAAAGTTGTTGATAACGAGCGGCAGATGTTTTAACAGATCTAAAATCAGTTAACCAGGTGGAACAGCATAATTCGCGGCCACAGGATCCAATACCTCCTAGCCTAGCAGCTTCTTGCCTAAAGCCAACTTGTTTCATTTCAACTCTTGTACTAAATGCACTAGCAAAATCTCTAATTAATTGTCTAAAATCTACTCGTTCTTCAGCAGTATAATAGAACGTTGTTTTAGATCCATCGCCTTGATATTCAATATCAGATATCTTCATTTTTAATCCAAGATGAATAGCGATTTCACGTGATCTTTTTTGAATCTCAGCCTCTTTAGCTCTGACCGTTTGCCAAATATCAATATCTTTTTGAGTTGCCTTTCTGTATATTTTTGGAAGATCATCAGTAGTTTCATCATGGCTTTTCTTTTTCATTTGTACTTTTACCAATTCACCGGTAAGAGTAACAATTCCAATATCATGCCCGGACATTGCCTCAGTAGCAACAATATCTCCAATTGATAAAGACAAATTTTCTGAATTTTTGTAAAAGTGTTTTCTTCCGTTTTTAAAACGAACTTCCACTCCAATAAATGGTTTTTGATCACCTGGTAATGACATATTAGATAACCAATCGAAAACGGTCAACTTGTTACAACCATCAGATCCACATGTGCCATTGTTTTTACAACCTTTTGGTTGCCCATTAGCCCCAGAACTACAACTTGTACAGCCCATAATTATATATAAAAGCCCTTAATTACATAAGAGACGTCGATTAAACTTTATAAAATCGTTTAAATTTTATACTTGGAGTAAAGATATTAATTCTAAACAAACCTTGTTAAGGTATTTTTGTTTTTCTTATTTTTACCTTTGTACTGCTAATAAAGAAATAGTACATTAGCATAATAACATTTTCAATAAAAAAAGACAGACTAATGAGCAACGAAAAAGACGCAAAATTAAAAGCATTAAAGTTAACTTTAGATAAATTAGATAAAACATATGGTAAGGGAACTGTAATGAAAATGGGAGATGCAGCCGTAGAAGACATGGAGATTATTCCAACAGGTTCTTTAGGTTTAGATGTTGCTTTAGGGGTAGGGGGTTATCCAAAAGGGAGAGTTGTCGAAATATATGGGCCTGAATCGTCGGGTAAAACTACCTTAACTTTACACGCAATTGCTGAGGCTCAAAAAAAAGGGGGAATAGCTGCTTTTATTGATGCTGAACATGCTTTTGATAGATATTATGCAGAAGATCTAGGAGTAGATGTTGAAAATTTAATTATTTCGCAACCCGATAATGGTGAGCAAGCATTAGAAATTACCGATAATTTAATTCGTTCCGGAGCTATAGATATTATTGTAATTGATTCTGTGGCCGCTTTAACCCCTAAGAGTGAAATAGAAGGGGAAATGGGAGATTCTAAAATGGGACTTCATGCTCGCTTAATGTCTCAAGCTTTGCGTAAACTAACAGGATCTATTAGTAAAACAAAATGTACAGTTATCTTTATTAATCAATTGAGAGAAAAGATTGGAGTTATGTTTGGTAATCCAGAAACGACAACAGGGGGGAATGCTCTAAAATTCTACGCATCTGTGAGACTTGATATAAGAAGATCTACTCAAATAAAAAATACAAATAATGAGGTTTTGGGTAATAAAACAAGAGTCAAAGTTGTTAAAAATAAAGTTGCTCCTCCTTTTAAGACTGTTGAATTTGACATTGTTTATGGAAAAGGAATTTCAAAAGTTGGCGAAATCATAGATCTTGGAGTTGATTTTGAAATCATTAAAAAGAGCGGCTCCTGGTTTAGTTACGATGACACGAAACTAGGCCAAGGTAGAGAAGCTGTCAAGTCTTTACTTTTAGATAATCCTGAGTTAATGGATGAGCTTGAGCAAAAAATAAAAGAAGCAATTGCAGAAAATAAATAGTATTTTTTTCTTCTTACGCAACCTATTTGTTTATTAGGCATCTATCGTTTGTAGATGTCTTTTAGTTGTTGTTTGTTTATTATTTAGTTAATTCAACATTTTTAAAAGTTTAAGATACTACGTTTGACATTAGAAGAGCTCATATTAAATTGTAAAAAGCAAGATTTAAAAGCTCAGGAAGAGTTATACAAGAAATTTTCAGGTATACTTTTCGCTGTTTGCTTAAAGTATTCTCCAAATTATCATGAAGCAGAGGATAATTTACAGGATGCTTTTTTAACAATTTTCCAACGTATTGAGCAATTTAAGAGCAAGGGTTCTTTTGAGGGCTGGATGAAACGAGTAGCCATCAATACAGTGCTTCAAAAATATCGAAAGAAAAAAACATTTCATCTTTCGAATGAAGAACAAATTGAAGCAGAAGAAGAGGTTGTTGAAGTCGAGGATAATCAAGTTCCTTTGGATTTTTTGTTAAAAATAGTACAGGAACTACCTAACAGATATCGATTGGTTTTTACCATGTATGTTTTGGATGATTATTCACATAAAGGAATAGCCGATTCTGTTGGGATTTCAGTGGGAACCTCCAAATCGAACCTTGCAAGAGCAAGAGGGATTTTAAAAATAAAGATTGAAGATTATTACAAAGTAAAATTAAAAAATATCCATCTGAAGGATCAATGAAAGTTAAAAAAAATATAGACGATTTATTTAAAGATAGCTTTAAAAATTTTGAGGCTGTTCCTTCACCAGACGTTTGGAAAAATATTCGAACAAAATTGAAAGAAGAAGATGAGCGTAAGGTAATTCCAATTTGGGTTAAATTTAGTGGAATTGCCGCCCTTTTAGTTTTGTTTTTTACCATTGGCAAGTCTTTACTAAATGATTCATTTAATCATACAAACACACCTGTTGTTTATGAAACTAACTTAGAAATAAATAAAGATTTATTAGATGAAAAACTTATAGAAATTACATCACCTTTAAATAAAACTGCATCCAGCCAAGAAGATGATTATACTGAGTCAACAAATAAGCCACCCTTAAAAGTTGCTGCTAGTTCAAAAACAGTTATTTCTAATAATAAAAATTCAAAAAAAGAAGGAATACCTCAAAATAATCTAAAAGGCCTGAACAACAAAATAACTGGTTCAGAAATAAGCACTCAATCAAAACCAACTAAAAATACCGCCCTAAATAAAGATATTAAAGATAAAGAAATTAGTGCTGGAACAATCTCTGCAACTGCAACTGTAATCAATAAATCTAATCATAGCAAAGAAGAGGGCCTCATAAGGGAAAATGCTGAGCAGGACATCATTGAAAATAAAAAATCAATTTTTGATGCGATTAACGAAGTTTCAGATGAATCAACAGTTATTGTAGCAGATGATTCGCCAGATCATCGTTGGGAACTAACTCCTAATGTAGCACCAGTTTATTACAATACACTAAGTGAAGGGTCTTCAATAGATCCTATGTTTTCTGATAATAGTAAAAATGGCGATCTAAACATTGCCTACGGAATCAAAGTAAGTTACAATTTAAATAAAAGATTTAGTATTCGCTCCGGAGTTAGCAATGTTAATTTAAGTTATTCAACAACTGGTTTAGAGCTAGGAACCGGCCCCCTTAGTGCAGCTTCAACAACTGGTATCGATTATTACGAAAGAAATAATGTCACAATTGTTGTAGACAAAGGAGCACTGGCAACTCAAGATTCAGGCAATCCATTTGGAAATATTACCCCAAAATCAACAAATGGAGAAACGTATCTAAATCAAGATATAAGTTATTACGAAATGCCTTTAGAATTAAATTATGCAATCATAAATAAAAAATTTGGAATCAACCTTATAGGTGGATTTAGTACCTTAATACTAGGTAATAATGAAATATCTGTAGAAGCGGGTGATTTTAATGAAGTCCTTGGTGAGGCTAGTAATTTATCATCTCTAAGCTTTACAACTAACATCGGACTGGGTTTGAATTATAGTTTTTCAAAAAAGTTAATGTTTATTATCGAACCTATGTTCAAGTACCAACTTAATCCATATACAGATTCTTCTGTTGATTTTCAACCCTATTATATAGGTGTTTACAGTGGTTTGAGTTTTAAGTTTTAGTTTAGGTTAAGTTTGTTTGGGTTTGCAAACAGCGAACCATTTAAGAAAAACCATCTTTCGCCATAAGATGGTTTTTTTTATAGAGAAGGATTTTCCAATTCATTTAAAATAATAGCATGCGTCTTAGCTTTTAATTCACTTTTCATTTCTAAAGAATAAATAGTTGTCAATAAAGGTGTATGTATCAATGCTCTAATTTTACCTGGCCCTCCACTAAAAAAAGTATATGAAAACCTTTTTTTATTGTCGTGAAATGTCATTGGAACGATTGGAAGATGGTGCTCTATTGCTAATCTAAAAGCGCCATCTTTGAAGGTGTCCAAAACAATACTCTCATCGAAGGGGACTCCTCCTTCAGGGAATATGCAAATACTATAACCCTGGTTAATTTTTTGTTGTGCACTTTTATATACATTTCTTCTACTTTTTGAGTCATTTCTGTCAACAAGAATACATGTACGCTTATAAATAAATCCAAATAAAGGGATTTTACTCAGTTCTTTTTTACCAACAAATACAATTGGATATTTAGTAATGTAAAGCATTAACATAATGTCAATCATTGAAGTATGATTTGCGACAATCATGTGGCTAATCCCTTTTTTTAGCTCAAATTCTCTTTTAATTACAGGCTTAAACCCCATGCCAATTAAGACAATATAAGCCCAAATCCGAGCTATTTTAAAAAAAGCAGGGTACCAGGCGCTTCTTAAAACACTTGTAAAGAGAAAGATAAATAATACAATAATACTTGTAGCAGTTAGTATGTAATACCAAATTCGATATAAGAGGATTGCTATGTTTTTGAAAAAAATCAACACTTTTCAAAAATAGCAAAATGAAGACAATCAAAAGGTTTAAAAAAATTATCTTTGTAAATACTTTAAAACAAATAGGTTATTTTTAAACACAAACTATTTTTCATAAACACGCAATGTCAAGAATTTTAACAGGCATACAAAGTACGGGAACTCCTCATCTAGGAAATTTATTAGGAGCTATTTTACCTGCTATTAAGATGGCAAACGACCCAAAAAACGAATCCTTTTTATTTATTGCAGACTTACACTCATTAACTCAAATTAAGGATGCTAAATTAATACAAGACAATACATACAGCACTGCAGCAGCTTGGTTGGCATTTGGATTAAATTTAGAAAAAACGGTATTTTATCGTCAAAGTGATATCCCGCAAGTATCAGAATTATCGTGGTATTTAAGTTGTTTTTTTCCATATCAAAGATTAACATTAGCGCATTCATTCAAAGATAAAGCAGATCGACTGGAGGATGTAAACTCTGGATTATTTACCTATCCGATGTTGATGGCAGCCGACATATTATTATACGACGCTAATATCGTTCCAGTAGGTAAGGATCAGCTTCAGCATCTTGAAATGACCAGAGATGTTGCGTCAAGATTTCATAGTAAAATGGGAGAAACATTTGTTATGCCTGATGCAAAAGTGCAAGAAAACACGATGCTTATTCCAGGAACTGATGGTGCAAAAATGAGTAAATCAAAAAATAATATTATCAATATATTTCTAAATGATAAAAAATTAAGAAAGCAAATCATGGGAATACAAACAGATAGTATCCCCATGGAAGATTCAAAAGACCCAGATTCTTGCAACGTTTTTACATTGTTTAAATTAATAGCTTCTCCTAATGAAATAGCAAGTATGAAAGCGAATTATGAAGGAGGAAATTATGGGTATGGACATGCCAAACAAGCTTTATTTGAATTACTCATCGAAAAGTTTTCAAAAGAAAGAGAAACGTATAATTATTATATGGAAAATTTATCAGAAGTAGATAAAGCATTAGAAATTGGCGCCAAAAAGGCTTCATTTGTAGCGAATGAAGTACTCGCAAGAGTTCGAAAAAAACTTGGTTATTAAATTATATAATTTCAAATAGCTTACCTGGTAGAGGCCTTATAATTTCTTTTAATTCCAATGATAATAAAACAGCTGCTAATTTAAAGGTTGGAATACCACATTCAATAGAAATGACATCGAGTAATGCTTTCTCTTTTTCTTTTAAATAATTAAAAACTACATTTTCATCCTTGCTAAGTTTTTCGAATAATAGTGTTTGCGATTGCTTTTTTATTTTATTTTCAACTTCCCAGCCCAACATATAGATTAAATCTGCAGCACTTGTAATTAAATGCGCTTGTTGCGATTTAATAAGGTTATTACAACCTTTGCTTTGGGCATCGTTTGCTCTACCAGGTAATGCAAATACATCTCTGTGATACGAATTTGCGATATCTGCTGTAACAAGGCTTCCCCCTTTTTCTGCAGACTCAATAATTATAGTTGCTTCTGCTATTCCTGCTATAATTCTATTTCTTTTTAAAAAATTATTTTTAGTAAAGGGATCACTACTCCAAAATTCAGATATAAAGCCACCATTTTTTAAAACGTTGTTGACGTGTTTAATATGAATTTTTGGATAAATTTGATTGTGACCATGCGCAAGACACGCGATGGTTTGCAATCCATTATTTATTGCTGATTTATGAGCTGTTATATCAACTCCATATGCAAAGCCAGAGATAATAATTGGATTTAATGGGGAAAGTTCATGAATTAATTTTTCACAGAAAGATTTTCCATAGCTCGTGATTTTTCGAGTACCAACAATACTAATAATTTTATTGTGATGAAGATTTATTTTTCCTTTTTGAAAATAAAGAATGGGACCATCGTTACAGTGTTTTAATTTTTCAGGATAATTTTTATCTAAAAAATAGCGGTATTTAACATCGTTTTTTTCCATAAACTCTATTTCTTTTTCGGCTTCTTTTAACTGAATTTTTTTTGATAGCGCTCTTAATTTAAAAGGCCCTATCCCTTTTATCTTTAATAGATTCCTTTTCTTTTCGCTAAAAACCCCTTCAGCCGATCCGATTTTTAAGATTAATTTTTTGGCAGTTGCATCACCAAGATATGGTACACGTTGTAAAGCTAACGTATAGCGTAATTCGTTCTTTGAAAACATAAGAGTAGTTATAAAAGGGGGAGTGTTTAAAAATAACATTTTTAAACTGTTAATAAAAATATAGATTTAAAATGGTTTAAAAATGAATTTCTACTATATTTGTTTTGATGCAAATTACGACCTACATAAATGATTTGTTATATCGCTACGAATGTGTTATAATTCCTGGCTTTGGAGCCTTATTGACACAGTATCATTCTGCTAGAATTGATAGCGCTACAAATGTACTATTTCCGCCATCAAAAACCTTATCATTTAACAGGCAACTCCAAACCAATGACGGATTGCTGGCTAACTATATTGCTTCTGTTGAAAAATGCAGCTATGAATCTGCACTCCAAAAGTTAAGAACCTACACTAAAAAATTATCTCTACAGTTAACAGAGGGAACCACTGTTTCTTTAAGTAATATTGGCGATTTTTGTTTGAATGAAGAAAATTCTGTTCAATTTACACCTTCTTCTGCGCAAAATTTTAATACCACTTCCTTTGGATTATCATCTGTTGGAATTCATAAAGTTTCTAGACTAAAAGAGACTCATCAGCAACAAGAAATAGTCCCTATTCCTATGAATCCTGGAAAAAGATTTAAAAATGGTTATTTAAAATACACTGCAATAGCTATAATAGCAGTTTCTTTAGTGAGTCTTGGAGGGATGAAAATGTATGAAGACGAAGTACAAAAATACAATTTTGCTGAAAAACAAAAAGCAGTTACCGTTGTAGAAAATCAAATCCAACAAGCTACGTTTAGTCTCGAAAACCCGTTACCGACGTTAAATCTTACTTTTAAAAAACAAGCGGGGAAGTACCACATTATAGCTGGCGCTTTTAGAATTGCCACAAATGCCGACAAAAAGATTAAGGAACTTACTGATATTGGATTTTCACCAATTTTAATAGGAGTCAACAAATATGGACTTCATCAAGTTGCGTACAGTAGTTATGAAGATCGGTTAGAAGCCATAAAAAACTTAAGAGAAATCAAAAAGTCACAAAACTCGGATGCTTGGCTTTTAGTAAAAGAATTAGAAAAATAATTCTTCTTTTTTAAATTTATCTTGTTCCTAAGATAACTGTACCTTTGTAGAAAATATATTCTTATGATTTCAAGAACCCCAAAAGAATCCCTTACGGTGGTCACCGATTTAGTATTACCCAGCGAAACTAACCCTCTTGGCAATATGTTTGGCGGTGAGTTGTTAGCTCGAATGGATCGTGCCGCTAGTATTTCGGCAAGAAGGCATTGCAGAAGAATAGTCACGACAGTTTCAGTAAATCACGTCGCTTTTAGTAAAATGATTCCTTTAGGAAGTGTTGTCACTATTGAAGCTAAGGTTTCTAGAGCTTTTAAGAGTTCTATGGAAGTCGTTATGGATATTTGGATTGAGGACCGTGAAAGTGGGACTAGAAAAAAGTCAAACGTAGGGATCTATACCTTTGTAGCAGTTGATGAATCTGGCCAACCAGTATCAGTACCCGCAATAATTCCCGAAAGTGACCTTGAAAAAGATCGGTTTGAAGCAGCGCTTAGAAGGCGACAATTAAGCTTGGTAATAGCAGGAAAAATGGACGCTTCCGATGCAACTGAATTAAAAGCTTTATTCAATTAATTTATTGTAATTATTAGAGTATTAAATTTTTATTCCTTAAAATTTAGACAAGCCTAAAAAATAAATTAGCCAGTATAAAAACAATATTTTATATTTGCAAAATGTTTACACTTGCAGAAGAAAATTATTTAAAAGCAATCTTTCATTTAGAAAATGATTATGGTACTGGAGTCAGTACGAACGCTATTGCAGATAAAATGGATACCAGAGCATCCTCTGCTACAGATATGATCCAAAAACTTGCTGATAAAAAAGTAATATCCTATCAAAAATACAAAGGAGCTTCACTCACCAAAAAAGGAAAATCAATAGCAGTTAATATTATACGAAAACATCGTTTATGGGAGGTTTTTTTAGTTGAAAAATTAGATTTTCAATGGGATGAGGTCCATGAAATCGCGGAGCAGTTAGAACATATTAAGTCGGACGAATTGATCCAAAGACTGGACTTATTTTTAGGAAATCCCGATTTTGATCCACACGGAGATCCAATTCCGGATAAGAATGGCTACATAAAACCTACTGAAAAGAAATTACTTTCAAAATTAAAAAAGAATCAACAAGGAATTTGTGTGGGCGTGAAAGAATCCAGCGCAAAATTTCTTCAATATTTAGATACTAGAAAAATAGGTATAGGCTCTTCAATTAAAGTAATAGATAAGGAAGACTTTGATCAATCTATGACCATTCAAGTATCCAACAAACAGTTTTTTATCACCAAACAAATTTCAGAAAACTTATACCTCAAAACAATTTAATTTTAATGAAAAAATCAGTTGGTTTATTTTTTTTATTTTTTGGCCTTTTCGCAAAGGCGCAATCACTTTTTGAGGTTAATGGCACTGTATTTTCAGAAGGTCAGCCTTTAGCGTTTAGTAATGTTTACCTTGAAAATTCCACCACAGGAACCATCACCAACGAAAACGGAATTTTTAAATTAACTAATCTAAAGCCAGGAAGCTATACTTTAGTCGCTTCTTTTACAGGTTATGGTACTTCCAGAAAAAGAGTACAAATCACCAACAAAAATTCACAGATAAAGTTTAACTTAGTTGAAGACAATTCTTTACAAGAAGTGACTATTACTGGAACTCTAAAAGCTGTTTCTCGACTAGAAAGTCCAGTTCCGGTTGAAGTGTATTCAACTACTTTTTTAAAGAAAAACCCAACCCCCAGTGTTTTTGAAGCCTTGAACAACGTAAATGGAGTAAGGCCTCAATTAAATTGTAATGTTTGTAATACAGGAGATATTCATATCAATGGTTTAGAAGGACCTTATACATTGGTAATGATCGATGGGATGCCAATTGTAAGCGGACTTTCTTCGGTTTATGGTTTGTCGGGCATTCCAAATTCATTAATCGAACAAATTGAAATTGTGAAAGGACCTGCTTCTTCTCTTTATGGAAGTGAGGCTCTTGGAGGTCTTATAAATATTATAACAAAGTTACCCGAGAATGCCCCACTGTTCTTTGCTGAAAGTTTTGGAACTAGTTGGGGAGAAATAAATTTTGATCTAGGCGTTAAAGCTAATGTGGGAAAGAATGCAACAGTTTTAGTAGGTGCAAATTATTTTAAATACGATCAACTTATAGACAATAACAATGATAACTTTACAGATTTAACCAATCAAGATAGAATATCATTATTTCAAAAATGGAATTTTAAACGAAGAAATAACAGAAATTTTTCTCTAGCGGGGCGTTATTTCTATGAAGATCGATGGGGTGGAGAACTGCAATGGAATAAAAGTTTCAGGGGTGGCGATGAGGTTTATGGAGAAAGTATTTATACCTCCCGATTTGAGATTTTTGGAAATTATCAATTACCGCTTTTAGAAAAAATAGATTTTCAATTTTCATATTCCGATCACGATCAGAACTCTGTTTATGGAAACACTCCCTATCTTGCACAACAACGTATTGGTTTTGGACAATTTATCTGGGATAAAAAAATTAAATCGCACGATTTATTATTGGGAGCTGCTATTCGTTATAATTACTATAATGACAATACCACTGCAACAATTCTTGCAGACGAAACAGTGATTCCATCCTTGTTTATTCAAGATGAAATAGGCTTTAATAATAAACAAAGTTTATTGCTGGGGATGCGTTATGATTACAATAGCAGGCATGGAAATATAGTTACTCCAAGAATTGCTTATAGATTTAAACCCACAGAAGATGACATCATAAGACTTAACGCTGGAACCGGCTTTAGAGTTATAAATTTATTTACAGAGGAACACGCAGCACTTACTGGAGCTAGAGAGGTTATTATTAAAGATGAATTAAATCCCGAAGAATCCTATAATATCACGCTCAATTATTTAAAAAAATTATACTTAAAAAACGGGATGTATTTTACTATCGATACTTCAGCATGGTATACCTATTTTACCAACGCGATCATTCCCGATTATGATACCAATCCCAATCAAATTATATACGATAACTTAGATGGATTTTCTAAATCGTCAGGACTTAGTTTTAATATTGATGCTGTTTTTGGCAGTGGAATAAGAGCTTCTATTGGGGCGACTTATCAGGATGTTTCAAAAACTGAAAATGGAATAAAAACCCCACAAATATTAACAGAAAAATATTCTGGAGTATGGTCATTTAGTTATAAACATTACGGAACAAATTTAACATTTGATTATACAGGAAGTCTTTATGGCCCTATGCGTTTACCTTTACTAGGCGAATTAGATCCAAGAAGTGAGTACTCACCCGCATGGAGTATTCAAAATATTCAAATAACCTATGATGGGATAGACCGTTTTGAAATGTACGGAGGTATAAAAAATTTATTGGACTGGACTCCAAATAAAGGGAATCCCTTTATTATTGCAAGATCTGATGATCCATTCGACCAAAATGTTGTCTTTGATACGGATGGAAACGCAATACCAACTTTAGATAATCCGTATGCATTAACATTTGATCCCTCCTATGTATATGGTCCCAATCAAGGAATTCGATTATTTTTTGGAATTCGATATGCTTTAAATAACTCTAACTAAAAAACTCATGAAAAAACATATTCTACTTATTTTTTGTTTTGTTCTCTCTCTTTATTCACAAGCACAAGAAAGTACTGTTGTTTCCGAAGGAACAACTTTGGGGATTATTACAGATCGGCCAACCGCTTCGGCATCGCCAACTTCGGTTCCTTTTAAAACATTTCAAATAGAAACAGGAGGCTTGTATACTTCACAAAAAAATCGGGGTATAAAAACTGAATTATTAAATTTTAACAATACCCTGGTTCGTTACGGTTTGTTAAATCGTTTTGAACTAAGACTCTCTTGGGCAGTATCTGAAAATAGAGAAACTCAAGGAGAAAATTACAGTGTTGTCGGAAGTGGATTTGAACCCCTTGGAGTAGGTGCAAAAGTTGAAATTGCTGAAGAAAAAGGTTTATTACCAGATATCGGTTTATTGATTAATATGTCCTTACCTTTTTTAGCCTCTAAGGACTATCAGCCGGAGACTACCGGAGTAAGTTTTAGATTCGCTTTTTCTCATACGATAAACGAAAAATCTGGAATATCATATAATCTAGGAGCAGAGTGGTCCGATGATAGTCCAGAAGTAGTCTATATCTATACACTATCTTACGGCTACGGCATTACAGACAAACTATCAGCTTATGGAGAACTTTACGGAAATTTCCCTAGAAAAGATAAGGCCATACATAATTGGGACGCAGGCCTTATTTATTTACTAAATTCTAATTTACAACTGGATACTACTATCGGAACAGGTTTGTCGGGAAACCAAGATCTTTTATTAAGTGCCGGATTTAGCTATAGCATCCCAAATTAAAAAAATAATATGTTTGAACAAATAGTAGATTTTGCAAAAGCACACCCCATTTTATCAGCTTTTTACGCTTCAGTATTTACTTGGGGTTTAACAGCTTTAGGGGCATCGCTAGTTTTCTTTTTCAAAAAAGCAAATAGAGCTGTGTTGGATGGTATGCTTGGTTTTACTGGAGGTGTCATGGTTGCTGCAAGTTTTTGGAGCTTATTGGCTCCTGCAATTGAAAATAGTGCAGGAGAAGGCTTTGTTAAAGTAGTCCCTGCTGCAATTGGTTTTGCACTTGGTGCTTTGTCATTATTTGGCATGGATAAAGTAATGCCTCACTTGCACATCAATTTTAAAAAAGAAGAAGCAGAGGGGATTAAAACTGAATGGCACAAAACCACCTTATTAGTATTGGCCATTACGCTTCATAACATACCGGAAGGGCTTGCTGTGGGAGTTTTGTTTGGTGCCGCTGCAACGATGGTCGGGGTTGAACAAACAGAAATGATTGTTGCCGCGATATCTTTAGCAATTGGTATTGGTATTCAAAATTTTCCAGAAGGATTTGCTGTATCGATGCCCATAAGAAGGCAAGGTGTTTCGCGTTTAAAGAGTTTTTGGTATGGTCAATTATCTGCCATAGTAGAGCCTGTTGCAGCTGTTTTAGGAGCTGTTGCTGTAGCCTTTTTTAAGCCAATATTGCCTTATGCATTAGCATTTGCAGCAGGCGCTATGATATTTGTTGTGGTGGAGGAAGTGATTCCAGAAACTCAGCGTGATAAGTATACTGATATTGCAACATTAGGTTTTATAGGAGGTTTTATTGTAATGATGTCGCTGGACGTTGGACTCGGTTGATATTAAATCATTAATACCTTTAAATACTAGTGGCAAGCACAATCATTTTTACCACACTTGGTATTCGCTCCGTCGATAGCAGCACTTTTCTTTTTTTTATTTTCAAAAATAGGACCCCACACAAATTTCTTAAGCAAGAAAACTGCGGCGATTAAAAAGGTAATAACGACAAGTATTTGTTGAACCATTTATTTTAAAATTTGAAAAGCGGCTAGTGCTACTACATAAGCTACAACAGTCATAGACATTAATTGCCACATGGGCCACTTCCACGAATTAGTTTCTCTTTTAACGATTGCTAAGGTACTCATACATTGCATTGCAAAGGCATAAAACAATAATAGAGAAATACCACTTGCTAAGTTGAACAAGGGTCCTCCAGTGGAAGGATTTACCTCTGCAGCCATTCTATTTTTTATAGTTTCTACATCATCATTCCCAACACTATAAATAGTGGCTAAAGTTCCTACAAAAACTTCCCTCGCAGCAAAAGAACTAATTAGAGCGATTCCAATTTTCCAATCATAACCCAATGGTTGAACAGCGGGTTCGATCGCTTTACCTACAATACCAATATAAGAATTTTCTAATTTAAAAGCGGCAATTTTTATATCAAGTTCGCCTTCGGATAATGGTTGTGTGCTGTTTTGAGTGGTAACAATTTTTTCAGCATTATTAAAATCACCGGGACCATAGGAAGCCAATACCCATAAAATTATTGAAATGGCAAGTATTATTTTTCCCGCTCCAAACACGAAAGCTTTTGTTTTTTCTACCACAGTAATCCCTACATTTTTAAACATTGGAAGTTTATAGTTGGGCATTTCAATGACAAAAAAAGATTTACTTTTTAAATCTAAAAATTTATCGAGTACATAGGCTGCAACAATTGCAGCTCCAAACCCCAATCCATATAAAACAAGTAAGGTAAAGCCTTGCAAACTTATAAGCCCAAGTATTCTTCCTTCAGGGATGACTAATGATATAATGATCATATAAACAGGTAGCCTCGCCGAACAGGTGGTAAAGGGTGTTACTAATATAGTAATGAGTCGTTCTTTCCAATTTTCGATATTTCTAGTGGCCATAATTGCAGGAATAGCACAAGCAGTTCCGGAAATTAAAGGCACTACACTTTTTCCACTTAAACCAAATCGGCGCATGATTCTATCCATTAAAAAGACCACTCGACTCATGTATCCAGTTTCTTCTAGAATGGAAATAAATAAAAATAAAAATGCGATTTGTGGAATAAAGATAACAATCCCACCCAATCCAGGAATGATCCCTTCAGAAATTAAATTAGAAAAATCTCCTGTAGGTAAATTTATTTTTAGCCACTCACTTAAGAACGTAAAGGCATTATCAATCATATCCATGGGGTACGTGCTCCAATCAAATATAGCCTGAAAAATTAATAATAAAACTGAAAAAAAAATGACATATCCCCAAATTTTATGAGTTAATATGCGGTCAAACCTATTGCGTAGATCTTTTGCATTTTTTACATCTACGAGTAAGGTCTTTTTTAGAGTATCATTGATAAACTGATATCGAACAATGGTTTCTTTTTGTTGTAATCTTTTTAAGGTACTAACTGATTCTGTTTGCAAGGTTTTAATTCCTTTAAAATCATTACGCTCTAGTTTTCCGAAATTTACATCGTGGGTAATTACGAGCCATAATTTATAAAGGTCTTGGTTTGGAAACGTTTTTTGAATTCTATCAAAATAGTCGGGTGCAATTTTAGAGGAATTTAAACACGGTTTTAAAGATAGGTTTTGATAATTAGCAATTCCTGTTTTTAACGCTTCAAACCCTGTGTTTTTCCGAGAACTAATTAATACAATTTTGGTTTCTAGTATTGTTTCTAGTTGCTTCACGTCTATAGAAATTCCTTTCCGATTCATTCTATCGGCCATATTGATGGCTAGAATCGTAGGGATTCCTAAATCTTTAATCTGCGTGAATAAGAGAAGATTTCTTTTTAAATTTTCAATATCCGCGACGACAACCGCAACATCAGGAAAGTCTTTATCTTTTTTATTGAGCAATAATTCAATCACCACATTTTCATCTAAAGAGGAAGCATTTAAACTATAAGTTCCTGGTAGGTCAAGAATGTGAGCTTTTATATTCCTTTTTAGACTACAAGTCCCTTGTTTTTTTTCTACGGTGATTCCCGGATAGTTTCCAACTTTTTGGTTGAGACCAGTTAGCGTATTAAATACCGACGTTTTACCGGTATTTGGATTACCAATAAGCGCTACATTTATTTGTTTAGCCATTGACAAGTTTAATTTCAATCTTACTAGCCATTTCTTTTCGTATCGCTAAATGACTTCCGTTAACAGTTAGATACAAAGGGTCTTTAAATGGAGCTTCTTGTATTAAAGAAACTTCGTTTCCAGGAAGACATCCCATTTCTAATAATTTTAGAGGGATAACATCTACAGAAAAATCTTTAATGATCGCCTTTTGGCCTATTTTTAAAGATGCAATTGTAAGCATTTTTATTTAGATTGATTTTAAACAACAAATGTAAGCTAAGATATTGATATGAAAAAATGTTGTTTCGTAAAAGATTTAAAATACAGGGTTTAGCAAAAAGTTATTGCTCTTTTTTAAGAATATCAATATCATTTAAAAGAGATTCAATATCTTCTTCAAGGGTACCGTCATAATAGCCTCTAATTCTTTTTTTTTGGTCAACAAGTATAAAATTTTCGGTATGAATCATATCATACTCACCTCCGTCACCGTATGATTTTACTGCTAAATACGATTTTCGAGCTAATTGATAGATTTCTTTTTTATCACCGGTCACTAAGTTCCATTTGCTGTCCAACACTCCTTTATTTAATGCGTATTTTTTAAGTTGCGCGACCGAATCTATTTCGGGGGTTACTGTATGCGAGAGTAGCATGACCTCTGGATCTAATTTTAATTGGTTTTGTAGTATCACCATATGGTCAGTCATAATAGGGCAAATTGTTTGGCAGGTAGTAAAGAAAAAATCGGCTATATAAATTTTATTATTGTAGGTGTCTTGAGTGACTGTTTTTCCATTTTGATTGGTCAAAGAAAAATCTGCAATCGTATGGTATTTTTTTACATGTTGTATGGTGCTGTCGACCAACTCTTCATTGACTTGCGCTGGCTGAAATATAGGCAATACCTCTCTTGGCTTTAAGATTTGATAAAAAATAGAAATAATAACAATGGACAGCACCAAAAGTACTATTGCAAAAGATTTATAGTAGGAAAAAAACCTGAGCATTTAATTTTTTTTAAAAGCACAAATTTAGCGGACTTTAACCACATTCCAAATGAAACAGATCATCTATTTAAAAATAATCGTAAAGAATAAGATCAGGAGTTGCTTTATAGACATTAAATTTTATTTTTAAATAGTTAATAAAAAGGTAATAAACGCTTGGTTAACGAGGTTTGTAATATTAATTTTCTATTTTTGCACGTTAATTTTATAGACTATGAGTCCATTTGCTGTTAAGGCCATACAACTGTTATTAAGCCTTTCGTTATTAATTGTATTGCATGAATTAGGACATTTTATTCCTGCAAAACTATTTAAAACCCGTGTTGAAAAATTTTACTTATTTTTTGATGTAAAGTATTCCTTATTCAAAAAGAAGATTGGAGAAACCGTTTATGGAATAGGATGGCTACCATTAGGAGGTTATGTGAAGATTTCTGGGATGATTGATGAGAGTATGGATAAAGAACAGATGGCTTTACCACCGCAACCTTGGGAGTTTAGATCTAAACCAGCTTGGCAACGACTCATCATTATGTTAGGTGGGGTTACGGTTAATATTATTGTTGGGATGATCATTTACATCTGTATATTTTATTTTGTCGGACAGAAAATAGTTACTAACGAACAGTTACCAAACGGATTTGAAGTTTCTCAAACCTTTAAAGAATTAGGATTTAAAAACGGGGATCAAGTTTTAAAATTAAACGAAGAAGAATTTGAAAATTTAAATGACCTAAATCGTTTTTTATTTTTAAGAGATGTCAACTCCTTAACGGTTAAACATCCTGATGGTAATACAGAAATCCTATCTGTCCCTGAAGATATCGGAATGACCATGTTTAAGGCAGGAGAACTTCAGCCTTTTCAACCCGTTAGAAGTACCATGCTGGATACCATTATTGAAAATTCACCTGCTCAAAAAGCAGGATTATTAAAAGGGGATCGGGTACTTTCGATCAATGGAATTGAAATAACTAATTGGGCTGATATGTCCGATTTGGTTAAGAAAAACCCTGCTAACGAAATTATTATACAAGTTGCGAGAGCTGGAGCCGTTGAAACCTTTAATCTTACTCCCACCGAAAACGGAACGATTGGAATTAATAACTTTGGAACCGAATACCTAAATGCCTACAAAGAAGTAAAATATAGCTTTTTTGAAAGTTTGGGAGGAGGAATTAATTACGGATACAACATCCTTACTGATTACGTAAAACAATTTAAATATGTGTTTACCTCTAAAGGAGCTTCTCAAGTTGGAGGCTTTGGCGCCATTGCAAATTTATTCCCTGGCACTTGGAGTTGGATTGATTTTTGGCACACCACAGCATTGATATCCATTATATTAGCTTTTATGAATATATTACCTATTCCTGCCTTGGACGGAGGTCATGTAATCTTCTTGCTTTATGAGATGGCTACTGGACGTAAGCCTAATGAAAAAGTTATGGAATACGCACAAATGGCAGGATTTATTATTTTAATAACTCTTGTATTATTCGCCAATGGGAACGATGTTTACAGGTGGTTATTTAACTAATAAAAATTGAAATTTATTTGTTGCAGATAAAAAATATTTTATATTTGCACCCGCCTTCAAATCAAACAGATTTTAAAAGGCACCAATTACGATCTTA